>ERZ778027.128-NODE-128-length-221757-cov-28.181031_pt1 | contig 221757 bp, 208 predicted proteins | sample MGYA00375757_ERZ778027 | MGnify/ENA primary metagenome ERZ778027 (study PRJEB29350, sample SAMN05389817) | bioreactor metagenome | isolation source: Ammonium sulfate bioreactor | place: South Africa: University of Cape Town | collected 2014-02-18 ...
GAGGACGAGGCCGAGCGCCGGCTCCGCGACTGGTGGGCGACGCGGGACGCCTGACCCGCGCGGGGTCAGGCCGCGGCGCGCTCGGCGACGGCCTCGGCGAGCGCGCGACCCGCGACGTGAGCCTGCGCCTCGGCTGCGGTCTTCAGGTCGGCGGCGATATCGGCGAACTGGTCGAGCGCGGGATTCACTCCCACGAGCGTGAACTGGCGCTGCACGACGGTGAGGTCGAGGCCCCACACGTCCTCGAGCACGCGGCGGAGCCAGCCGGTCGAGTGGTCCCAGCCCTCCTTGGGCGTGCCCTCGCCGTAGTTGCCGCCGAGCACCGTCACCAGCACCGCCGGCTTGCCGCGAAGCGCCGTGCCCTGGGGGTCGATGCGCGGGTCGGTGTAGGCGAGGTCGAACCAGGCCTTGAAGTGCTGGGACACGCCGAAGTTGTACAGCGGCACCGCGAAGAGAAGTGCGTCGGCGTCGGTGAGCTGGTCGGCGATGCTGACGGCCTCCGCCACGGCCGCCCGCTGGGCGTCGGTGCGGCTCCCCTCGGGCGTGTGCTTCGCGGTCACGGCGGCGGGCCAGGCGTCGGCGGCCACGGGATGCGTCGACAGGTCGCGGCGCACGATCTCGTCGTCGTGGTGGCGGGCGAGCCACTCGGACTCGACGATGTCGCCCAGCGCGCGGCTGGCGGACGACGCGGGGAGGCTCATTGTGCTCCGATCGAAAGAGTGACTAAGAAAAACAGAGTGCCTTGGGAAACCGTAGCACGGATAGAATTGGTGGATGGAAGAGGGCGACATCGAGGGCCGTCAGTGCGACGGCGCGGTGACGCTCGCGTTCTCGATCCTCGGCAAGCGCTGGAACGGCATGATCCTGGACGTGCTGGGCTCGGGGCCCGCGTCGTACGTCGCGCTCCGCCGCGGCGTGCCCGGGATCAGCGACGCCGTCCTCTCGGACCGCCTCGCGGAGCTGGCCGACGCGGGCCTCGTCGTCCGCGACGTCGATGCCGGGCCCCCGGTGGCGGTCACCTACGCGCTGACCCCGGGCGGGCTGGAGCTGGTGCCCGTCCTCTCCCGGCTCGCCGACTGGGCGCGCGCGAATCTCGGTCATCCCGCAGCGGTCTGACGCGGGCCGGATCCGGATCAGGATGCCGCCGCGGCGCTAGCATGAGCCGCATGCTCCGGGATTCCTCCCAACGGCTGGCCGAGCCGGACGGCAACGCCGCGCGGCGCCGGCTCGCGCTCCTCCTGCGCTCCGCGATCGGTCGGGGCGACTACCCGCGCAATCGGCTCCCCCGGGAGTGGGAGCTGATGGAATCGTCGGGCGAGACGCGCGCGGTGGTCAGGGACGCCCTCGGCGAGCTCGCCGCAGCCGGCGTCGTGACGCGGGAGCAGGGACTCGGAACGCGCACCGGCGTCCTCCCGTCCATCTTCGGCCTGCGCGAGTTCCACGGCGTCGACGGCGTCCCGGAGCAGTCGACGTACCCGACCGTCACCGACCGCAGCATCATCCCGACACCGCCCGTCGTCGCGGCCCGTCTCCCCGGCTGCGGGGACGAGGTGCTCAGGGTCGAGTACATCGCCGTCGCGCTCGACTTCCCGGGAGCGGTGTCGACGAACTACTTCACGTTGCCCGCGTGCGCCGCACTGGCGGAGGCGGACTTCGGCCACAACATCTACGCCTTCCTCGCGAACGGCGGGATCACCCTCTCCGCCAGCGAGTTCCTCATCGGGGCGGCCGAGGCGGATCCGTACACGGCCGCGCGCCTGAAGGCCGAGCCGGGGACCGCGCTCCTCACGCTCGAGCAGATCATGTACGGGGCGGACGGCGCGCCGATCTGCTTCTCCACCGTCGCGCAGCGAGGGGACCGGGTGCGGTTCTTCGCGCGGACAGGGCCGGCCGCGCCGCCCGTCGCGGAACCGGCGGACCGCCCGTCCATCCCGGCGTAGCGGGTCGCCGAGGCCGCTGGTTCGCGGGCGGGATCCGGCGCAACCGGAGCGCAGTCGCGGCGCCGTTCCCGCGGGGCGCCGGGACGGATAGCGTCCTCCTGTCGGACACCGCGATCGTTCGGACCTTCCCCAACATCGGCCCTGATCGCGCCCGGTCGCCGACGCCCCCCAGGCGCGCGACCTCCCCGTCCGTCGATCATCCAGCGATCGACGGACGGGACTCCGGCTCCGTGGAACGGGCCCGCGAGAAGAGGGCCAGGCGGTCGCCCCGCAGCGCCGCGAGCGAGAAGCTCAGCGGGTCGCCCGCCTCGTCGAACGTCGTCTGCTCGACGAACAGCAGAGCGCTCGACGGCTTCGCCCGCAGCCGGAGTGCCGTGTACTGGTCGGCATCGATCGCGCCGATCACGAAGTCCGTGGCCGACACGGTGAGACCTCCGGCGCTCAGGAACGTGTAGAGGTTCTCGCCGAACTCCGCGTCACGCAGCGCCTCCGACTTGGGCAGCACGAAGTATCCGGTCGAGATGCCGTCGACGTCGTCGCCCGGCATGGACAGGTACTCGACCCGCAGCACCGTGTCTCCGGCGGTCGGAAGCCGTGCCGCGACGAGCGCGGGGGTTCGCACGACCGTCCGCTCGACGACCCGAGGGTGGAGCCGGTACTCCGGTACGCCCGAGGTGCCCTGGAACGACAGCAGGTTGAAGACCGCGCCGTGGTGATCGCCCGCCCGTGTCCCCGTGCCACGGACGCGCGTCACGACCCCCATCTCGGCGAGAGCGGCGAGCGCGTCGCGGACCACGGCTCGCGGAAGCTGATAGGACTCGGCGAGCTCCTCGTCGGAAGGGAGGCGGGCCTCGGCGAAATCACCTCGCTCGACAGCCGCGCGCAGCAGGAGGGTCAGTCGTCGCCGGGCCGCATCCCCCGCCGCTTCGCTCAAATCCGGCATCCGCGCGCCTCTCCGAGCACAGCATAGCGACCGCGCGCAGCGGCATCGGGAGTCGGCGCAGGCACGCCCCTTCTCGGCGGAGCGCCCGTGCGAGCCCCGAGATCCCGCCGCCGCCTCCGGCGCAACCCAGGCGCAGTAGCGGCACCGTTCCGTCGTCCACGGTGCTCCCATAGCGTCGTTCCCCGCCGAGGGTGGGCTCCGCATGTGGGGCATCGTCGGCATCGACTCGGGGAGACCATCGTCATGTCACGCACGCCCACGCCCGCGCGCAGGTCGCACCAGCGCGGTGCGCGGCGAGCCCCGGCACGCGCAGACATCGAACTCCTGGCCGTGCTCCGGCGGGTCGTCAGCACCGCAGCCACCACTTCTGGTGGCTGGAGGTGCCGATATGGCGCCGAAAACCACCAGAACTGGGGATACTCCCGGGCGGCACGCCTTGCGATCGTGGGACGACTGTCTCAGGAGGCATCGGCTCCGGGTGGTGCGCTCCGCTGCGGACGTCGCCTCCGGAACGCTCCACTCAGGTCATGCGTCGCGATGCAGCCCACGTATCGCCCGTCCTCCCCCGAGACCGCACACGTGAGGGCTCGGGGGTTGGGATGCGCGCGTCGTTCGACTCGCAGGCGGGACGTCATCGGTCGAAGGGCCGCACCGGCGGTCCCGGTCGTTCCCGCGTGCGCGTACTCGGAGCGATCGCGACGGCGGTGGGACTCGTGATCTCGCTGCTGACGATCGCCCCCGCGGTCGCGGCGCCGGGTGATCCGTTCGACCCGTCCGTCCCGCGCGTGTTCGTCGCGCAGGACGTGCCCACTCGGCTCTACACGGCGATTCAAGGCAACGGCGCGGTGACGTTCACCCCCGAAGGCGCGACCGCCGACCGCGGCTACAACGCGATGGGCTACGACACGGCGAACAACTACCTGTACGCGATCAGGCGGGACACCGGATTCACGAACGCGCTGCAGCGGATCGGGCAGGGGGGCGTCGTCGTCGGCCTGGGCGCGGTGTCCGGGCTGCCGGTCTCCACAGCTACGTACAACCAGGGCACCTTCGGCGCGGGAGCGACCGCCCACATCCTGTACGTGAGGGAGACCGGGGCCACGAACCGGATGTATGCGGTCAACGTCACAACGCTGACGGCCACGACCGTCGCCCTCTCCGCCACACCTCAGCTCATCTCCGACATCGTCTACAAGGATGGATACGTCTGGGGGTTCTCCGATACCGATCGCGTGTACCGCATCGATCCCGCCACCGGGCAGGTGTCGTCGTGGGCGACCGGATTCGGCCTCAATCTCGCCTTCGGGGCGCAGTGGGTCTACGGCAACGGCAACATCGGACTGTCGGCAAATGCGACGGGGCGCGTCTACCAGGTGCGCATCGACGGCAGCGCGACGCCGAATCCGACATTCACGCTCGTCGCGTCCTCGACCGGACCGGCGTCGGCCAACAACGACGGCGCCGCCATCCCGGGCGCCGACGTCGATCTCGGGATCGTCAAGACCGGGCCGGCGACCTACAGCGCCGGCGGGGCGCTCACGTACACGCTCACCGTCACCAACAACAGCGCGGTCGGCTCGTCGGGGTACGTCGTCACGGATCCGCTTCCCGCCGCGCTGACCGGCGCCACGACGGCGACGGCGGGCTGTGCGGTCTCCGGGGGCACGCTCACGTGCGTACGGGGCCCTCTCGCCGCCGGTGCGTCGTCGACGATCACGGTGACAGGCACCGTCGCGGCCGGTACGACGGGCATCCTGTCCAATACGGCGACGGTGCTCGGCAACGAGCACGATCCGAACCCGACGAACGATCAGAGCACCGCGACCTCGCTCTTCTCGGCGCCGCTGAGCTGCACGGCCGGAAACGTGTACGGCTTGAACCGGTCGGGCGAGCTCACCTCGATCTCGGCGACGACGGGCGCGGCGACGCAGGTCGGCTACTTCCCCGCGGGGGCCTCGATCATCCTCAACGGTCTCGGGATGTCGCCCGACGGCCGCTACGCCTACGCGGTGGCGCAGACCGGCACGAAGATGACCTATCGCTTCGACACCCAGACCGGGGTCGCGACACCGATGGGGGTGATCCCGCAGACGTCGACGTTCGACTTCGTCTTCGGCGCCGTGAACCCGGTCAACGGGTGGTACTACGTCGGTGGTCGCTCCGGCTCCCAGTACATCGTGTACGCGTTCGACCCCGTCGCGGGGGTGTCGCGCGGTGAGCAGTTCCGGATGACCGCACCGACGCCCGCCCCGACGTCGCCGAACGGCGACTTCGTGTTCGACAGCACCGGCCGGCTGATCATGGCGATGTCGACGGGGAACGGGACCGCGGCGGCGAACCCGCTGGGCATCGTCGAGACGGTCCCCTCGGACGGGAGTGTGGCGACGGTCCGCCCGCTCGCCTTCGTGGCGCCCACGACAGCCCTGCCCGAAGGCGCCGCCTTCGGGGCGGACGGCTACCTCTACGTCGTGTACGCGAACACCGCGAACGTACGGAGCCTGCAGCGCACCGATCCCAACTCCGGGGCCGTGGTCTCGACCGTGACGATCGGAGCTCCGGGCTCCGGGAGCGGCGGCGTCGCGGACCTCGCATCCTGCAGCCTGAACAGCACGCTCACGCTGCGGAAGGACGTCGCCGGCCGCTTCGGTCCCGCCGACCAGTTCACGGTGTCGATCACGGGGAACGGGGTCGCGCAGGGGAACACCGGGACGACCTCGGGTACGGCGACGGGCGTGCAGACGACGCCGTCGGCATCCGCCGGCCCCGTGGTCGGCGTGCCCGGTCGCACGTATGCGATCGCCGAGTCGGCCGCACCGGGGACGGATCTCGCGCACTACACGACGACGTGGCAGTGCGTGAACACCGCGAACGGGACCGTCCTCGCCTCCGGCGCGGGGGTCACCGGGACGATCACCGTACCCGCCGCTCCCGCCGCGGGCATCCACGTCGTGTGCGCCTTCCAGAACACGCCCATCCTCGCCTGGCAGCTGGCCAAGCAGGCGCTTGTCGCGGGTGTCGTGCTCGCCCCCTCCGCCATCGTGCAGCCCGGCACGTCGATCGACTACCGGGTGACAGCGACGAACGCAACCGCGACAGCGATTCCCGGCGTGACGCTGCGCGACGATCTGAGCCAGGTGCTCGACGACGCGACCTTCGTCCCGGGGTCGGCGCAGCTCGCGATCGGCGCCGCAGCACCCGTCGCCGTCGCGGATCCCGCGGCGGGGACGCTGACGACGACGGGGTTCACGCTTCCCGCGGGCACCACCGCCGTGCTCACCTACCGCGTCACCGTCCGCGCGGACGCGTGGGCCGCCACCATCCGCAACGCCGTGACCGGCACCGCGGGCACGCCGGCCTCGCCGATCCCCCCCGATCCGTGCCCGACGGCGTGCACCACGACTCAACTCACCCCGACCGTCCTGCAGGTGCAGAAGGTGGGCGAGGACTCGGCAGGCATGGTCGTGCCGATGAACGGCTCGCAATGGGCCGTCTACTCCGCGGCGACGGGGGGCAGCCCGGTGATCGCGTCGGTCGCGGGGGCCGTGGATGCGGGGGGCTCGCCGATCACGGGCCTCTTCCGTGACACGACCCTCAGCCCGGGCACGTACTGGCTGCAGGAGACCAGAGCGCTGCCGGGATTCGCGTTGCTCGCGGGTCGAGTCGGGTTCACGGTGGCCGCCGACGGTCACCTCACGCTCGCGCCGGGCACGGCGCCGAACGCCTCGATCGTGCAGGTCGGCGGAATCGACACGATCCGCGTGCAGGACATCCCTGCCCTCGCCCTCCCGGAAGCCGGCGGCAGCGGCACCCGGTGGATCTACCTGGTGGGTCTCCTGCTCGTGATCGCGGCGCTCTCCTACGGCGCTGTCGTCTTCCTGAGGCGATCCCGGCGACAGCCCGGCAGACGCCGTGAGGGGAGCTGATCATCGAACCCCACCACAGCACGTCCCACCACAGCACGTCCCACCACAGCAAGGAGCACTCATGAACATCAGATCGGTCCGGCGCGGCATCCGCGCCGGGATCACCGCAGCGGCCGTCGCGGCCGTCGCCGTCCTGGGCCTCGCGGCGCCCGCCTCGGCGGCGCCGCTGGTGGACCCCAACGCGACCGGCTCGATCACGGTCCACAAGTTCCAGACGCCTGACACACCGACAGGTCTTCCGAACGACGGCACCCAGGTCGACACGACCGGGCTCACCCCGCTCGCCGGAGTGACATTCCAGGTGCAGCGCGTCACCGACATCGACCTCTCGACCAACGCGGGCTGGACGACAGCCTCGGCGCTCTCCGGCACGTTCGACCCGGCCAATCCGGCCGGCTCGATCACCGGTGCCGGGCACACCCTCGGCGCCGGAACGTCCCAGGTGACCAGCGGCGCGGGCACCGCGGCGTTCACGGGCCTCCCCATCGGCCTCTACCTCGTCCAGGAGACGAGCTACCCCGCGGGCGTCACGCCGTCGGCTCCGTTCCTCGTCTCGGTCCCGCTCACCGATCCGAACAACCACGACAACTGGCTGTACGACGTGCACGTGTATCCGAAGAACGCGGTGACCAGCGCCACCAAGACGGTGAACGACGCCGCGGCGGTCAAACTCGGCGACCAGGTGTCGTTCCGCATCACGTCCGACATCCCGAACGCCGACCCGATCGACGGCTTCCGGATCGTCGACCCGCTGGATGCGAAGCTCACCTACGTGTCGACGGCGGTCAGTCTGGCCGACGGCACGGCCATCACGCTGGGCACCGACTACACCGTCACGCACGACGCCGGCACGAACGCCGTCACGATCGACTTCACCGCCGCCGGGCGCGCCATCCTCGCCGCCCACAACGCCACGAGCGTTGTCGTCGACCTCGTGACCACCGTCAACACGGTCGGCGAGATCTCGAACGAGGCGCTCGTCTACCCCAACCAGGCGAGCTTCACCGTCACCCCCGGCCAGCCGGGCGGCCCGACCGTGACGCCTCCCGTCGAGACGCGCTGGGGCGGCATCACGCTGGAGAAGGTGAACGGCAGCGGGACTCCGCTCACGGGCGCGTCCTTCAAGGTGTTCACGAGTGCGGCGGATGCCGCGGCGCAGACCAACGCGGTCACGATCGCCGGGCAGTCGACCTTCACCGTGACGGCCGCGAACGGCACGCTCACCATCTCGGGCCTGCGGTACTCGGACTTCGCGAACGGGGCGACGGTGGCGCCGGGCGATCCCGGCTACCTCCAGTACTACCTCGTGGAGACCGTCGCACCGACCGGCTACGAGCTGCTGGCGCAGCCCATCCCGTTCACGGTCACGGCGGCGACCTCGGCGGCAGGTGTCGACCTCACGGTCACGAACGTCCCGGACAACGCCGGGTTCGAGCTCCCCTTCACGGGCGGTACCGGCCCGGGCCTGCTCTACCTCGCCGGCATCGTGCTGATCGTCGGAGGGATCGGGTTCCTGCTCATCCGGCTTCGTCGCACCCGCCAGGGGTGACCCATGTGGGAGGGAGGCGCCCCCACGTGCGCCTCCCTCTCCGGTGACGGGAGCGAACTCCCAGTGTCTTCCGTCACCGCGGGTGAGGGGCCGCCTCCCGAGCGGCGTGCCCCTCACCCGCCTCTTCCACCGACCGCACCAGCGCGGAGGACTCCATGCCCGTCACGGTTGAGCCGGCCAGGGCGCCGGCGACCCGTCCGGTCGCGGTCCGGCGACGCTGGTCGGTCGCGAACATCGCAGTGGCCGTCGTCGTCTTCGCCGGAATCGCCACCCTGACCTACCCGACGGCGGCCGACTGGTTCAGCGACCTTGCGCACGCGTCCGAGATCTCCGGGTACGTGCGCGATGTGGCGGGCACGGATGCCGCATCGCTGCGCGACCTGCGCGAGGCCGCGCAGGTCTACAACGCTCATCTCCCGAACGGTCCGCTGCGCGATCCCTACGTCCTGAACGCCTCCGGGGAGGGCGAGAGCATCGCAGCGGGTCGCTCGACGTACGAGTCGCTGCTCTCGCCGACGCCCGGCGCACCGATGGCGCGCATCCGGATCCCCTCCATCGACGTCGACCTCCCGATCTACCACGGCACGGACGATGCCACCCTGGCCAGAGGAATCGGTCACCTCTACGGATCCGGGCTCCCCGTCGGCGGCCCCAGCACCCACGCCGTCCTCACGGGTCATTCGGGGCTCCCGAACGCGACGCTGTTCACGCACCTCGACGAGGTCCGGAAGGGCGATCTCTTCTTCATCGACGTCGCGGGAGAGGAGCTGGCCTATCGGGTCGATCAGATCAAGGTCGTCAAACCTGACGACGGCGAGGATCTGCGCCAGGTTCCCGGACACGACTATGTGACGCTCCTGACGTGCACGCCGACCGGCGTCAACACGCACCGGCTTCTCGTCCGCGGCGAGCGGGTGGCGCGGTCCGCCGCCTCGGAGAGCGCGAAGGTCGCGCCGCCCCCGGCACCGGGGCCGCCGTGGTGGGGCGTCGCGGTCCTGGGGGGAGCCGCGATAGGCTGCGTCATCGCGTGGCCGCGGCGGCGCGCGAGCGCGGCGGAAGCGGTCCCGACCGGCCGGGTCCTCTGAGAACTACACTGGGCGCAGCGCGGTCAGCGCATCGATCCTTCGACGCAGAAGGGAATCGCCGTGTCCTCCCCGTGGTCGCCGAGACGTGAGGGATCGCCGGATGCCTCACGTCTGCTGATCGAGCGCGCTCACGAGGAGTTCGTCCGGGGAAATCCGGACGACGCGCGCGTGCGCGACGTGCGCGGCGTCGTGCGGGAGAGCTGGCGGCGTTCGCTCGACAGCCTCGTCGGCCTGGAGGGCCTCCCCCCGCTCGCGCTCACGCCCGAGGAACTCGAGCGGCATCGCCGCGAGCATCCGCTCTCGGACGTGATCGACATGATCCGCGGTCTGCTGATTCCCGGCGCGCCGGAGGAGTCCGGGGTGGTCGTCGCGGTGGGTGACGCCTCCGGTCGCCTGCTGTGGGTCGAGGGCGACCGCCGCGTGCGGACCCTCACCGGAGACATGGGTTTCGTGGCGGGGACGTCGTGGGCGGAAGAGGCCGTGGGCACGTCCGCGCCCGGGACGGCCCTGCGCCTCGACCGGTCCATGCAGATCCGCGGAGCCGAGCACTTCAACCGGCTCGTGCAGCCGTGGTCGTGCACCGCGGCTCCCGTGCACGACCCCGAGACACGGCGGCTGATCGGCGTGATCGACGTCACGGGTGGCGACGAGGTGGTCACACCCCAGGCGCAGCTGCTGGTGGATGCCACGGCCCGCGCCGTCGAGGGCGAGCTCCTGCTCGCTCGGCTGCGCGCGCGGGCCGCCGCTCCGCAGGCGCCGCGACCGCGCAGGGTGCCGCGCTCGCCGCAGACCCGTGCGACCCTGCGTGTCCTCGGTCGCGACCGCGCGCTCCTCGAGGTGGACGCCGACGGGTCCGAGACCGTGTCCGAGCTCGGTCAGCGTCACGCGGAGCTGCTGCTGATGCTCGCGACCCACCGCCAGGGGCTGTCGGCCGAGCGACTCGGCGAGCTCGTCTACGGCGACCCCGATGCGTCCGTCACCCTGCGCGCCGAGATGGTGCGCCTCCGCAAGGCGCTGGAGCGGATCGCGCCCGCCCTGGTGCCGGAGTCACGGCCGTATCGGCTGACCGAGCCCTTGGAGACGGACGCGCATCAGCTGCTCTCACTGCTCGATCGCGGGGCGCATCGCGTCGCGCTCGCCGCCTACCGCGGGGATGTCCTGCCGGAGTCGTCGGCGCCCGGCGTCGAGGAGCTGCGCGACACGGTCGCGACCGCGCTGCGCGAAGCGCTCCTCTCCGAGGCGAGCGTCGAGGTCCTCCTCGCCTACGCCGACACACAGGCCGGTGCCGACGACGTCGAGGTCCTGCGCCTGTGCCTGGAGATGCTGCCGGCCCGCTCCCCGAAGCGGCCCGGCCTGGTGGCACGGATCGAGCGACTCGAGGCGTCCTGACGGCATCCGCGCGGCCGGGTCGCCGCGTCCGGCAGGGCGAAGGTCGCAGCCTCCGATCGCGCAGGCGTGGGGTTCGCAGGCGTGTTGACGTGAACATGCCCTCCGGGACGCCATGTTCACGTCAACACTCCTGCGTTCCCTACGCGCACCGGCGAAGGCCGAGCCGGGAGAACCGCAGCTGGGCGGAGCGCGATGCCTCGGCCCGCTGCCGGCCGGGCCTGGCGGGCGCCCGCCGAAGGCGGCCGCGGGACGCAGCGCCCCGAGGCATCCCGCGCAGCCGCCGGTGCGCCCGCGCAACGGGATGCAACGTGGGGCGACCTATCGTCGTCACACCTGCAGCGACCACGAGGGTCGCGACCGTCGAAGGAGACACCATGACCATCGTCGAAGAGGGCGTCTCGAGCGTCTACGCCGCACCGGGTGAGCGCGGCTCCGTCGCCCAGTACCGCTCCCGTTACGGCCACTACATCGGCGGCGAGTTCGTCGAACCGATCAAGGGCCAGTACTTCGAGAACATCACCCCCGTCACGGGCAAGCCGTTCACCGAGATCGCGCGGGGCACCGCGGAGGACATCGATCGCGCCGTGGATGTCGCCTGGAAGGCGTTCGCGTCGTGGAAGCACACGACCCCCGCCGAGCGGTCGGTGATCCTGAACAAGATCGCCGATCGCATCGAGGAGAACCTCGAGGCGATCGCGGTGGCCGAGACGTGGGAGAACGGCAAGCCCGTCCGCGAGACGCTGGCCGCCGACATCCCGCTCGCCATCGATCACTTCCGCTATTTCGCGGGCGTGCTGCGGGCTCAGGAGGGCACGCTCAGCCAGCTCGACGAGAACACGGTCGCGTACCACTTCAACGAGCCGCTCGGTGTGGTGGGCCAGATCATCCCGTGGAACTTCCCCATCCTGATGGCGACGTGGAAGCTCGCCCCGGCACTCGCCGCGGGCAACTGCGTCGTGATCAAGCCCGCCGAGCAGACGCCGGCGTCCCTGCTGTTCCTGTTCGAGATCATCGGCGACCTGCTCCCCGCGGGCGTCGTGAACATCGTGAACGGGTTCGGGATCGAAGCGGGCGCGCCGCTGGCCTCGCACAAGCGCATCCGCAAGATCGCGTTCACGGGCGAGACCACGACCGGCCGCCTCATCATGCAGTACGCCTCGCAGAACCTCATCCCGGTGACGCTCGAGCTCGGGGGCAAGAGCCCGAACCTGTTCTTCGAGGATGTCGCCCGGTCGACCGACGACGCCTACTACGACAAGGCGCTCGAGGGGTTCACGCTCTTCGCCCTCAACCAGGGCGAGGTCTGCACGTGCCCGTCGCGGGCGCTGATCCAGGAGTCGATCTACGACCGCTTCCTCGGCGACGGCCTGGAGCGCGTCGCGAAGATCCGCCAGGGCAATCCGCTCGACCCGGAGACGATGATCGGGGCGCAGGCCTCGAACGACCAGCTCGAGAAGATCCTGTCGTACATCCAGATCGGCAAGGAAGGCGGCGCGAAGCTGCTCGCGGGCGGCGAGCGCGTCGATCTCGGCGGCGACCTGAGCGGCGGCTACTACGTGGCGCCGACCGTCTTCGAGGGCACGAACGACATGCGGATCTTCCAGGAGGAGATCTTCGGTCCGGTCGTCTCGGTGACGTCGTTCCGCGACTTCGACGACGCGATCTCGATCGCCAACGACAGCCTCTACGGGCTGGGCGCCGGCGTGTGGAGCCGCTCGGGCGACATCGCCTACCGTGCCGGTCGTGCCATCGAGGCCGGACGGGTGTGGACGAACACCTACCACCAGTACCCGGCCCACGCAGCGTTCGGCGGCTACAAGCAGTCCGGGATCGGGCGGGAGAACCACCTCCGGATGCTCGACCACTACCAGCAGACGAAGAACCTCCTCGTGTCGTACGCCGAAGGCGCGATGGGCTTCTTCTGAGCCATGTCCGACACGACGTTCAGCAGGGTCGCGGTGACGGATGCCGCCGCGGCCCTGCTGCGGACGCTGACCGCTGAGCATGGACCGCTGATGTTCCACCAGTCGGGCGGATGCTGCGACGGGAGCGCGCCGATGTGCTACCCGGTCGGGATGTTCCTCACCGGGCCGGGCGACGTGCACCTGGGGACCCTAGGGGTCGCCGGGCTCGATCCCCTCGACGTATACATCTCGGCGGCGCAGTTCGAGTACTGGAAGTACACGCACCTCACGATCGATGTCGTCCCGGGCCGCGGCGCGGGGTTCAGCGTAGAGGGACCTACGGGCAACAGGTTCATCGTGCGCTCCCGCATGCTCGATGATGCCGAGCTCGAGCACTTCGGGCTCGGGCCCGGCGCCGTCCGACCCGTTTGAGGACTCGCGGTGGTGTGCCGGGGCGGATCGGCCACCCCGGTTCCGTTCGGACACGGCGCAGCACGAACCCGCATCGGCGGATCGCGTGTCACAGCGCCGGAACGACGCGGATCTCTCCGGCGTAGCGAACGCGCAACCCCGGCGCCGTAGCCGCGGCATCCGCCCCCGACCTATCGTGACGAGGCGTCCGATCGAGTGACTGCCGTGCGCCGTGTGGTGCCGGCCGCCGATCGGCTCGCGTCTCGACCACCGATCAGGGAGGGCCCGTGCCCGTTCGTCCGCCGTCCGCCGCGGCATCCGCCCCGCGACGTCGCTCGCGCCTGCGCCGGATGCTGTCCGCCGGCGCCGCGATCGCGATGCTGCCGTCGTTCGCGGTCGTCGCCGTCCTCGGGCCCACGTCCCCCGCGACCGCCGCTCCGGGGACGCCGGGCACGCCGTCGGCGCCGACCGTGCTGTTCCAGGAGGACTTCCAGCAGGGTGCGGCGATCACCACCCTTCCGACCTACGCCTCCTCGTCGGGCACGACCTACACGGCCGATCCGTTCTGGTTGGACACGAGCGCCTGCAACGGCTTCGTCGTGAGCAGCGCCAACGTCTTCCCCGGCGGAGCCCTGTGCGGCGGGCGGGCGACGGAGTTCGCCTCGCTCACCGCGAAGACGTCCGCTCTCGGACTGCTCAACACCCCGCAGAACTCGTCGACCAACCGCGCCCTGGCGGGAGCCACGACGACCTCGGGAACGCCGGGACGGATGCTGGCCTCGTCGCAGATCGCCCTTCCGAGCGGCAGCAGATTCCTCACGATGTCGCTGGATGCGGCGGCGACGGGCTGCGGTGTCAGCGCGCCGCAGCTCGGGATGTCTCTGGCCAACGCAGCGGGTGTGGAGAGCGCCGTCAACGCCGGCACGCTCAACCCGTGCACGGACACCCGCCACCTCACCACGACGATCGGAGGGGACGTCGTCGCCTACGGTCGATTCGTCGCCAACTCCTCCGTGCTGGCGAACGGGGGGACGGTCGGCCTGGTCGTCCGGAATCAGCAGGGCGCGGGCAACGGGAACGACACCGCGCTCGACAACGTGCGGCTGCTCGACGTGACTCCGCAGCTCGACATCGCCTTCGCCCCGACGACGGTGACGGCGGGGGGCACCTCCACGCTCACGCTGACGATCACGAACACGAGCGAGCTCGCCGCGAAGAACGGCTGGGCGTTCACGGATGGGCTCCCCGCGGGTCTGGTCATCGCACCGAGCCCGAACCTGGGCGGGACGTGTCCGGCGACGGTGACGGCGGGCGCCGGCGCAGGGACGCTCGGCGTGACGGCGGGGCGGCTCGCCGCCGGCGTGACATCCTGCACGATCACGGTCGCCGTGACCTCCGCGACGCCCGCCCCCGGTGATCCGCCAGTGACGTACCGCAACTGCGCCGCCGACTTCACCGGCGTCGTCGGCATCGGTCTCCCCGCCTGCGCACAGGTCACCTTCACCGCAGCGGCGTTCACGTGCGCGCCGGTGCCGATCTGGGCGAACACCGCGGACCGCCTGATCTCGTACTCGGGAACGACCTTCGCCGAGCTGTCGAACGTTCCGCTCGCCAGAGAGTACGGCGACATCGCGTGGTCCACAGATGGGTCGCGACTGTTCGCGGTGGACTACGACGCCGGCACCGGCGTCATCCCGGACCTGAGGCAGATCGATCCGGCGACGGGAGCGGAGCTGAGCGTCCGCCCCCTCACCGGGCCGATGCTCACCCAGACGACGATGCCGGGACAGACCGCCTACAGCGCGAACGCTCTGACGGCGCTCGACGCGAGCACCCTGCTCGTCGGCAGCTACTCGTCGCGTGACATCTACCGTCTCGACATCGCGACCGGTCAGACGACGCTGTGGACGCAGTTCCCCGCGACGATATCTTCGGCCGGAGACTTCTTCCAGCTACCCGACGGCGACGTCCTGGCCTTCGGCGTCCAGGGGAGCGGCGACATCACGACGTCGCTCGCGTACCGGATCCACCCGGACGGCAGCCTGACCTTCGTCGGCACGCTGCCGCGGATGCACGGAGGTGCGCAGTCGGGCGGCTACGTGTACATGGTCACGCCGACCGGGGACCTGAGCCGGGTCGCCGTCGCAGACATCCCGACCACGAACGTCGGAGCCTTCCCCGTCACGGTGGTGCGCAGCGGTGGGCCCGCGTACTACGGGGCCTCCTCCGTGCAGGATGCGAGTGCCTGCGTCGGGCTCCAGGTCACGAAGACGCCGACGCCGACGACCATCACGGGTGTCGGGCAGACCGTCACATACAGCTTCACCGTGTCGAACATCTCGGATGTCGCGGTGCAGGGCATCGTCCTCACGGACGTGCAGCGGCAGCCCGCCGGACCGTTGACGGCCGGCCCGTCGTGCCCGCTGACCGCCTTGGCGGCGCACACCAGCATGGTGTGCACGGGGAGCTACGTCTCCACGCAGGCGGACGTCGACCACGGCAGGATCGACGACACCGCGTCCGCCGCCGGGCGCACCGCGAGCGGTCTCACCGTGCTCTCGAACACCGCGGAGGCGACCGTGCAGGTCGTCCCGATCACCCGGTGGTCCCTCGCCAAGAGCGCCTCGCTCGGCGCGGCGGCGCTGACCGAAGGCGCCGTGGTGCAGCCGGGCGACACGATCACCTACCGGGTGACGGCGACCAGCGCGGCGACGATCGATCTGCCGGGCACGGTGCTCCGCGATGACCTGTCCGGAGTCCTCGGGTCGGCGACGTTCGTCGCGGGCTCCGCGACGCTGACGGTCGGCGCGGGGGCCTCGGTGGCGGTGGCCGATCCGGTCGGCGGGGTGCTGACCGTCGGCCCGTTCACCCTGCCGGCCGGCGCGGCCGCCGTGGTCGTGTACCGCGTCACGGTCGGCGCCGATGCGTGGTCGGCGACGCTGCACAACACGGTGTCGGGCTCCGGCTCCGCCGTCGCGCCGGACCCGTGCGCGTCGACATGCAGCACCACCCAGGTCACGCCGGCGGTCCTGCAGGTGCAGAAGGTGGGCGAGGATTCCGACGCCGTCGTCGTCCCGATGGACGGTTCGGCGTGGGCGGTGTACGGGGCCGCGACCGGCGGGTCGGCGATCGTCGGCTCAGTCGCGCCCGCCACGGATGCCGGTGGCGCGACGATCACGGGACTGTTCCGCGACACCACGCTGCTGCCGGGCACATACTGGCTGGAGGAGACGCGGGCGTCCCCCGGCTTCGCCCTCCTGGCCGGGCGAGTCGGGTTCACGATCTCGGCCACCGGGACGATTCAGCTCACGGCCGGGTCGCCCTCGAACGTGTCACTCGTCACCGTGTCGGGTGTGCCGACAATTCGCGTGCAGGACGTGCCCGCTCTGGTCCTGCCTCAGGCGGGCGGGAGCGGTACGGCCTGGATCCGGATCCTCGGCGGCGTCCTTCTCGGCGCGGGCGGGATGCTGGCTGCCGGGACGGCTCTCGCGCGGCGATGGCGGCGGCCGCGAATGCGGTGAGCCGCACGGCGCCGAGCGCTTCGGGCCCGTTCAGGCATCACGCGACCGAACCCACCGCGATCGAGATGCTCACCGAGGCGAGGGCGGCGATGATGACGAACGCCGCAGCCGCGATCCACCGCGAGCGGATCTCCCAGATCCGGACGACGCTCGCCGTGATGACCGACACCACGAGAATGGCGAGACCGGGGTAGAAGAGGATGGCGATCGCTCGGTCCATCGCGGCCCCGGGGTTGCGTGCGTTCGCGATGTGGGAGAACGCGAAGTCGAGGAGGAAGAAGAACGCTCCGCCGTACGTGATCACCGCTGCTGCCCACAGGATGGGCGTGAGCCACGGCAGGTGTCGGTCTTCACGGCTCATGTCCACAGCTGGATTCAACCCCACAAGACGAAGTTCTTCATGCGCGTCTCGGGCAGCTCCCCTGCTTGCCAGATTCATGCTCGTTCCTTTCAATTCCGCCAGTCCGAAGCCTGCGATCCGCCTAGATGGGGCGGCGCGCGAAGACCGGAAGCGTGATGGCGCAACCTCAGCATCCGCGCAGAAGCAGGACAGCCACTTAGACCGGAATCCCCCAGAAGTGGGGAACGCGTGCCCGCAGACTCACGCGGCTCCCGCATCCGAGGCCACCAGTTCTGGTGGCTGTGCCCGGCGAACGCATCGATTCCCGCCACCGTCCGTTCACCTCCCGGCCCCCCGTCCGTCACGGTGCCCTGAGAGCGTGGCCGTTCGATCGCGGACGCGGTCGCGACGAGCGACACGGGAGTGCTGTGGGGCCGCAGGCTACGGTGATCCTTCCCGCGAAGGATGCCGCCGACTACATCGGGACGACGCTCGCCACGCTCGCCCGTCAGTTCGATGAGCCCTCTGCGCTCAAGGTCGTCGTCATCGACGACGGATCGACCGATGACACCGCGGCCGTCGTCCGGCACTTCGCCTCGCGGTTCGACCGCTTCGAACTGCTCACGAACGCCCGACCGGTGGGCCTCGCGAGCGCACGAAACCAGGCGCTCCCCCACATCGAGGGCGACTACTTCTGCTTCGTCGACGGCGACGACTGGATGCAGCCGGGGCGCATCGCCGCCCTGGTGTCGTCGATGCGGCACCTGGGCTGCGACTTCGTCCGGACCGACCACGTCACGTCGACCGAGGGCCGACGACAGCTCGTGCGCGCACCGTATCCGTGGCGCGGCGTGGTCGCGTCGCCGCGCGACGCCATCCTCCCCGACGACGACACGACGATGGTCGACTATCCGTATGCCTGGGCGGGCATGTTCCACCGCAAGCTCGTCGACAAGGGACTGCTCGGCTTCCCGGAGGGGCTGTTCACGGCGGAGGATCGACCGTGGATCTGGCGGCTGCATCTGCGGGCGAAGTCCTTCGCCGTCGTCGATGCTCCCGCCATCCTCTACCGCCGCGGCGTGCCGACCTCGCTCACGCAGATCGCGGACGAACGGCAGCTCGACTTCCTCCCGGCGTTCGCGGAGGCCGTCGCCGTCGTCGAGGGGGATGCCGAGAGCGCGCGCTTCCTGCCCAAGATCGTCGCGACCACCCTGGCCGTGTGCGCCCACCACCTCCACCGGTCCGGCCGGATGAGCGCTCCCGTGCGACGCCGGCTGCGCACGGGCGTCGGCGAGCTGGTGGCCGCCATGCCCGCACCGGAGGTGGATGCCGCGCTGCGCGCGATGCCCGATCGCCGCCGGCACCGGCTGGCCGGCATCCTCCGCGGGGTGCGGTGATGGTGCAGCTGTTCGTGCTCAACTCCGGGTACGCCCTCACCACGGTGGTCGCTGCGATGGACGCCGGCCTCATCCGTCCCGGGGGATTGCGCGTGCTCGTGTCGGTCAACGCCGCACCGCTGCCGGAGACGGCCGCGAGTCCTGGCGAGCTCCCGACGCTGCGCCCGCTGCTCACGCGGTTCGACCGGGTCGAGAGCCTCAACGAGCTGATCGCGCCGCTCCTGCCGACGGCGTGGAGTCCCGCCGCCGAGGACGGACCCCTGCTCGAGCGCCTGCTGCGTCGGGCGTGGGACCTCCCGGACGAGCCGGTCGAGCTCTTCCTGCAGAGCCCCCAGGTGGCACCGTCACGGACCATCGCCGCTGTCTTCCCCGGCGCGTCGATCACGGTGGTGGGCGACGGGCTGATGACGTACTCGCCGATCCGCGACCGGCTCCCGCGGACGGTCGTCGAGCGCGTGCGCCGCGTCGTGTACGCAGACGTCGTGCCGGGCGTGATGCCCCTCGTGTTCACCGAGACGGGTGCGCCCCGCGTGCCGGTGCCGCCCGCCGCGATGCGCGCGGTGATCGAGCGCCTTGCGCAGGAAGAGGGGGACGCGTGCCTGACGTGGCTCGCGACCGCGGCGGAGCCCACGGCGGTCGTGCTCGGGCAGTACCTCGCCGCCCTGGGGCTCGTCTCCGTGGACGAGGAACAGCGGATGCAGGTCGAGATGGTCGACCGCGCGCGCGATCACGGCGCACGGCGGATCGTGTTCAAGCCGCATCCGTCCGCACCGCCGACGGCGTCGGACGCGGTGCGCCGCCGCGCGGCCGAGCACGGGATCGACTGCGAGATCTACGAGGGGGACGCCCCGGCGGAGGTCCTGGTCGCCCGGCTGGATCCGGTGGTCGTGGTGGCGGGCTTCTCGTCCGCGCTGCCGACCGTCGGCGCCCTGTTCGGCACCCCCGTCGCCGCCGTCGGGAACGAGATCCTGCTCGGGCGGCTCACTCCCTACGAGAACGGGAACCGCGTGCCGGTGACGATCGTCGACGCGCTCACGCGGGATGACGCGCGGTACGCCCACCCCGACGCGCTCCAGCGTCTCGTGGATGCCGTCGGCTACTGCATGCAGCCCGAGATCATGTCGCATCTGCGCCCGCGTGCGATCGAGGTGCTGCGCGACCTGGGTGACGAAGAGCGGGCGCGGTACTTCGCCGCACGACGGCTGACGGAGCTGCAGCTTCCCGGCGGCGCTCGCCGCGGCATCCTGCGACGCGCGATGGCGTCGACCGGCGGGGTGGGACGCGGGGAGCAGGTCCGGCTCGTGATCGGAGGTGCTCGGCGACGCCTCGGGCGCGCATGGAAGGCGCTGCAGGGACGATGAGCGAGAGACGCGTGGTCGCGGTCATCCCCGCGCGCGGGGGGTCCAAGGGCGTGCCCCGCAAGAACGTCCGGCGGGTGGGCGGGGTGCCGCTGGTCGAGCGCGCCATCTGCGCGGCCCTGGCGGCCGACGGCGTCGACCTCGTCGTCGTGTCCACCGACGACGCCGAGATCGCCGCCGTGAGTCGCGCGGCGGGGGCGCGGGTCGTCATGCGCCCGGCCGAGATCGCGGGCGACACCGCGAGCTCGGAGAGCGCGGTGCTCCACGCGCTCGAGGTGCTCGAGGCCGAGGGGACGGATGCCGGCATCGTGGTCTTCCTGCAGGCGACGTCGCCGTTCATCCCGTCCGCCGGCATCTCGCGGGGCATCGCCGCTGTCCGCGACGAGGGGTTCGACTGCGCGTTCTCCGCCGTCGCGACCTACGGGTTCCTGTGGGCGCGGGCGGACGACGGCACGGCGCGCGCGATCAACCACGACGCATCCCGCCGGCCACGGCGACAGGATCGCGAGCCGCACCACCTCGAGACCGGCGCCTTCTACGTCTTCGATGCCGACGGCTTCCGTGCAGCCCGGCACCGCTTCTTCGGCCGGATCGCGATCGTCGAGGTGCCCGAGTCGAGCGCCATCGAGATCGACGACGCCGATCAGCTCGCGATCGCCGTCGCGATCGCCCCGCTCGTGGCGCCGCCCGAGCCGATCGACGTGGACGCGATCGTGACCGACTTCGACGGCGTCCATACCGACGACACCGCGAGCGTCGATGCCGAGGGACACGAGTCCGTGCGCGTCAGCAGGTCCGACGGGATGGGCGTCGCGCTGCTCCGCCGCGCCGACATCCCGCTCCTCATCCTCTCCTCCGAGGTGCACCCGGTCGTGCGCGCTCGCGCGGAGAAGCTGGGCGTCCCCGTCGTGCACGGCCTGGCCGACAAGGTCACCGCGCTGCGCGAATGGGCGGCGGGCCTCGGCATCCCCCTCGATCGCATCGCCTACCTCGGCAACGACGTCAACGACCTGCCGCCGATGGCGGTCGTGGGATGGCCGGTCGCCGTGGCCGACGCGGAGCCGGCGGTGCGGTCCGCCGCGCGGGTGGTGCTGCAGCGCGGCGGCGGCGCCGGCGCCGTGCGAGAGCTCGCCGACCGGGTTCTCGCGGCGCGCGTCGCTGACGCCACGGACTGACAGCCGCCGGTCGATCCCGGTCCACCCGGGGTTCCGCCGTCGTTCACCCCGCGCGCGTAGTCCTGGAACCCGGAGCACGACGACGGGAGACGACATGACGGTCACGATAGGTTCGCACGTCCTCGGCGGCGGTCACCCGGTGTACGTCATCGCCGAGATCGGCCTCAACCACAACGGCGATGTCGAGCTCGCCAAGCGGCTCATCGACGTCGCCGCGGCGGCCGGGGCGAACGCGGTGAAGTTCCAGAAGCGCACACCCGAGATCGCGACGCCCGAGCACATGCGCGACACGCTCCGCGAGACGCCGTGGGGAACGATGACCTACCTCCAGTACCGGCACCGCGTCGAGTTCGGGCGGGACGAGTACATCGCCGTCGGCGACCACGCGACGATGTGCGGCCTGGACTGGTTCGCGTCGCCGTGGGACGTGCCGAGCGTCCACTTCCTCGAAGACCTCAACGTCGTCGCGCACAAGGTGGCCTCCGCGAGCCTCACCGACCTCGAGCTGCTCGCCGCCCTGCGCGACACCGGCAAGCCCGTCATCCTGTCCACCGGCATGTCGACGATCGATCAGATCGACCGCGCCCTCGGCGTCCTCGGGACGGACCGCGTCGTGCTCATGCACGCGACGTCGACCTACCCGATGGAGCCCGAGGAGGCGAACCTTCGCGTCATCCACTCCCTGCGCGATCGTTACCCGGGCGTCTCCGTCGGCTACTCGGGGCACGAGCGCGGCCTGCAGATCTCGCTCGCTGCGGTCGCGCTCGGCGCCGTCGCGGTCGAGCGGCACATCACACTCGACCGCACCATGTGGGGGTCGGACCACGCCGCCTCGCTCGAACCGACCGGCCTCGAGCACCTCGTGCGCGACATCCGCGTGATCGAGACGGCGCTCGGCGACGGCGTCAAGCGCGTCTTCCCCGGCGAGCTCGCCCCGATGGCGAAGCTGCGTCGCGTCCCGGCATGACCGTTCCGTCGGCAGATGCCGCGACCGGCGCGCTGCGGGTCGCGGCCGTCGCCGACGCGGACTCCTTCGTGAAGTGGGCGGCCGCGCTGATCACGTCGGTCCCCTCGGCCGGCGTGCGCCTGGCGCTCGTCGAGACGCCGCTGACGGTGAGCCCGGATCAGCAGCGGGCAGCGCTCGCCGGAAGCGGCTTCCCGGGGCATGCGGTGACGCGGATGCGGTTCGCCGGCCTCCAGCGCTGGTTGCGCGCCGATCCGCCGGACGTCCTCGTCGTCGCCGGGCGCGGCCCGTTCGCCCGTCTTGTGATGCGGATCGTCGACACGGTGCATCCGCGTCCGGTCACGGTGATGGGACTGCCCGGGATGGCGATCCCCGCGCAGCGGGGCGCGGCCCAGTACCGCCGCGAGGCCGACCTGCTCGTCGTCCACTCGCGCCGGGAGCAGCGCGCGTTCGGCGAGTTGTCGGATCGCCTTGGGCTCGGGATGCGCCTGGGTCTCGCGACGCTGCCCTACGCGCGCACCACGGCTCGCCCGCGCGGAGGAACCGACCTCGTGTTCGCCGCGCAGGCGCTCGTGCCGCGCGACCTCGCCGAGCGTCGTCGGATGGCGGAGATCCTGCGCGACGCGGCCCTCGCCGACCCGGACCGGCGCGTGGTGGTCAAGCTCCGCTCCCGTCGCGAGCGCGGTGAGGAGGAGACGCACCTCGAACGGGCGGCATATCCTGACCTGCTCGGCGCCGTGCCGGACAACCTCGTGGTGTCGCACGAGCCGATGAGCGCCGCGCTCTCGCACGCCCAGGGGCTGGTGACGGTGAGCTCCACGGCCGCGGTCGAGGCGATGGCCCAGGGCGTCCCCGTGATCGCGGTCGACACGTTCGGTGTGCGCAAGACGCACCTGAACACCGTCTTCGCCGACAGCGGTGTGCTCGGCGATGCCGCGGATGTCGTCGCGCGCCGGTTCCGGCATCCGACCCCCGAATGGCGGGACGACAACTACTTCCACGACGAGGCCGAAGCCACGTGGTGGGCGCAGGTCGAGGAACTCGTCGAGCGCCGTCGGCGCGGCGACCTGCCCGCGCGCACGGTGCCCGCTCCGCGCGGCGGTGCGCTGCACGCGGCATGGCACCGCAAGAGCGTGCTCGGCGCGCACGACCGGTCGGTCTCGGGGACGGTAGCGCTCGCGGTGGGGACTCCCGTCGTCCGCTCGTTCCTGTGGGCCCGCCGGCGCCGCGGTCGCCACGGCGCCGGGACGTGGACGGACGATGCGAGCGACATCACCCTGGCTCCCGCACCGTTCCAGGACTCGATCCGCCGCTGAGCGTCTCCCCGCACGTGAGTCCCGCCATGCGCAACCCCCAGAACTGGGGGATTCCGCCCGGGCCCGCCGGGGAGATCTCAGCCGGCGGCGAGGATCCGCTGCTTCTGCGCCTCGAACTCCTGATCGGTGAGCACGCCGCCATCGCGCAGCTGTCCGAGCTGTGCGAGCTGGTCCAGCATCGACGGGCCCGCTGTGGCCTGCGGTGCCGGGGCGGCCGGCTGCTCCGTCGGTGCGGACGCGGTGGGCGCGGATGCTGCGGCCTGCGCGGCATCCTGCGCCGCCCAGCGCTGCTGCTGGCGTCGGTGGGTGTTGCCGATCACGCGGGTGGCGACGGAGGCGCGGGCGGCGGTGCGCAGCAGGCTCATCGTTCGGTCCCTTCCGAGAGTGCGTCTTCGAGGTCGTCGATGGCGACGCCGCCGGAGAACAGCTCGCTGCCGCCGGCGCTCGTCCACGCGGCGGCCGCGGACGCGAGCGATCGGTCCTCGTACACGAGGGCGACCGCGAACTGGCCGTCTTCGAGGCCGTCGGCGATCGCCGCGCGGTCGTCGGCGTCGAGGATGCCGCTGGTCACCCCGTCGAACACCGCGAGGTCGCTCGCATCGATGTCGTCGAGGTCCGCGAGCGACAGACGCACGGGAGCGCCCTCCGCGTCGCGCCCGATGAGCTCAAGGTCCAGGATCTCGAGCACGCCCGCATCGACCCGTTCCAGTACCGCGTGCAGTCCGGTGGAGATCGCCGCGCCCTCCGGGAATGCGAAGACGAGGTAGTCGACCGGTCCGGCGAACGCTTCGTCGGCCATGGCGATCAGCCCTTCCGTCCGGTGATCGCGCGGAGCACGTTGAGTACACCGAGGACGATCAGCGCGATCGCGAGGAACCACCACAGGAACACGGCGCCCCACAGGGGGCTGCTGATCAGGGTGAAGCCGGCGATGATCGAGATCACTGCGAAGACGACGGTGAGGACCTTCGACCCCGCGGCGCCGACGGTGAACAGCGATACGAAGCCCTCCATGATCCACAGCGCGCCCACCATGATCGTGAGGAACAGCGCGAGGAACGCGGCCGAGCGCTGCAGCTCGGTGAACGCGAAGACGCCCGCTACGACGTAGAGGAGCCCGAGGAGCACGTGGCCGATGCGGCCGCCGGCGCCGAGGGTCCGCGACGTCAGTCCCATGAAGACGTAGACGATCCCGCCGATCACCGCATATACCGCGATCAGGGCGGTGACGGCGACGGCGGCCTTGGTGGGCCAGACGAGGATGGCGATGCCGAACAGGGCGGCGACGACGCCTCCGACCAGCAGGGCGAGGCGAGCGCCGCGGGCAGGCGCAATGGTGGTTTCGGGCATGGGGAGCCTTCCGATCGAGGGGGGATCACTTGGAGCCTAGGGCTGTGAAGCCCCGGTTTCGATCGTTTTCGACCCCTAGTTCTGGGGGTTTTGTTGTGAACGGCAACTACAGCCAGCCGTTCTCCTCGGCGATGCGCGCGGCGTCGGCCCGGTTGCGGCCGCCGGTCTTGCCGATCGCGCTGGAGAGGTGGTTGCGGACGGTGCCCTCAGACAGATGGAGGATGCGCGCGATGTCGGCGATCGAGCCGCCCGTCCGCGCCGTGGCGAGCACGTCGGTCTCACGCTCGGTCAGCGGCGAGTCGCCCTGGGTGAGGGACTCAGCGGCCAGACCCGGATCGACCACCCGCAGACCCGCGGCGACCCGCCGAACGGCGTCGGCCAGCTGGGGGGCCGGTGTGTCCTTCACCACGAAGCCGGCGGCCCCGGCCTGCATCGCGCGCTTGAGGTAGCCGGGCCGTCCGAACGTCGTCACCATGAGGACGCGGCATCCGGGAACGTGTGCGCTCAGCAATGCGGCCGCGGCGATGCCGTCGATCCCGGGCATCTCGATGTCGAGCAGGGCGACGTCCGGGTGCGAGGCGCGGGCCGCGTCGAGCACCTCGTCGCCGCGACCGACCTCGGCGACCACCTCGATGTCGGGCTCGAGGCCGAGCAGCGCGGACAGCGCTCCGCGCACGAGCGCCTGATCGTCGGCGATGAGCAGGCGGATGCCTCCGCCCGACGCCTCGCCCGCGGCGTTCACATCGCCACCCGGAGGCTGAAACCGCCGAGGTCGCTGCGGCCGACCGTCATCCGCCCGCCCGCGGCCTCGACCCGCTCGCGCAGGCCGCCGAGGCCCGTCGAGGCGGCGGACGCCGCCACCGGCCCGACGCCATCGTCGGCCACCTCGACCTCGTGCGGTGCGAGGCGGACGCGACACACGGAGGCGCCGGAGTGGCGCACCACGTTCGTGACGCCCTCGCGCACGATCCAGCCCGCGAGCTCGCGGCGGTGCGGTGCGATCGTGTCGGTCGAGTTGGGGAGGCGGGGCTCGATCCCGGCTGCGGTGAGCGCCGCGCGCGCCGCCGCGATCTCGCCGCTGACGTTGACGCTGCGCGATCCCGCCACCGTGGCGCGCACGTCGGCGAGCGCTCCGCGTGCGAGCTCCTCGACCTCCGCGATCTCCGCCTTCGCCCGCGCCGGGTCGACATCGACGAGGCGCCCCGCGAGCTCGGCCTTCACCGTGACGACGGTGAGCGAGTGGCCGAGGATGTCGTGGATGTCACGTGCCATGCGCCCGCGCTCCCGCTCGACGGCGAGCTCCTCCAGCTGGCGCTGCGTGGCTCGCAGCTGATTCATCGCGGCCATCGTGCGGCCGAAGCCCGCCATCATGAGCGAGATCGTCACGATGATGATCGGGAGCCAGAAGATGTCCTCCGACCAGCCTTCGACCGACGCCTTCGCCAGCAGGGCGGCGACGCCGAGGCCCGCGATGAGGGTCCACGTGATGCCCCACGACACCACGCTCATGGCGACGGTGACGCCGACGTAGGTCCACGTGCCCACGATCTCCCAGCCGAGCCACGGATAGAGGGTGAACGACAGCGCGAGCAGCCCGCCGCCGGCCAGGAGCCGTCGCGGCCCGGGCAGCGACCACGCGAGTGGGGCCGCGGTGAGGAACGCCAGGCCGAAGAGGGCGACGAGGACGAGCCCGACGGCCGCCTGCGCCGCGGTGGGCGACGCGACGACCACGGCCTGCCCGACCGAGACGAGCCAGATGAGGGAGATCCCCGCGCCGACGTACCAGCTGAACGCGCCGCGTGACCACACCGCCCTGCGCGTCGCGACCCGGTAGTGCGGATACGCGTCCGGGAGCATGACCGGCCACGCCGGGCCCGGATAGTCCGGCTCCGGCGTCCCGACTCGAACGTCGCCCATGTGGATCACCCTAGAGCGGTCGTCCCCGATCAGACCCGCTTCGTGTCGCGGCGGAAGAAGTAGGCCGTGCCGGCGACGAAGATCGCGAGCCACACCACCGCGTTGACCAGGGACCAGATGTCGAAGGGGTCGCCGGTGAGCGGCGCACGGGCGATCTGGCTGATGCCGTAGACCGGCGTGAACTTCGCGATCGTCTGCATGAAGTCGGGCATGCTGCTGAGCGGGTAGAAGAGGCCGCCGAGGAAGGAGAGCAGCACGATCACGAGGCTCGTGATCTGGGCCGCGTTCTCGCCGGGGACCATGTAGCCGACCATGAGGCCGAGGGTGGTGAAGACCGCGCTGGCGAGGATCCATCCGGCCAGCCCGGTCGCGATCCACTGGACCGCGCTCAGCTGCACGCCGCTGATCGCTCCCACGATGTACGTGGCGACCACTGCGAGCAGACCGAGGAGCATGCCGGCGATCATCTTGATGACGACGTTGACGAGAGGGTTCAGCGGGGTCAGGCGCAGCTGCCGGCTCCAGCCCTGCGCGCGCTCGATCGCGACCGACGCTCCGGTCTGCGTGGCCGACATCATCGCGCCGTACATGGCCATCGACACCATGATGTAGGCCGCGACCGACGGTCCGCCCGCGGAGAGCGGCGTCCGGGTGAGCGGCTCGTCGTTCAGGCGCGCGCCGATGATGATGAACATCACGACGGGGAAGGCGATCGTGAAGACGAGGGTCCGCCGGTTGCGGAGCTTGCGCTTGAGCTCGATCCCGAGATACGTCAGGTTGAATCCGCCGAGCGGGGGCACGCGGCGGTCGAGCTGTACGCGATCGGTCGCGGTGGTCATGACCGTGCTCCTTCGGTGTCGTCGTTGTCGTTTCCGGTGAGGGCGAGGAAGACGCTCTCGAGGTTCTGCGCCGTGATCTCGACGTCGCGCGCCGCGGTCTGCGTGAGCAGGTAGCGGGCCACGGCGTCGGAGTCGCGCGTGTGCAGCGCCACGCGCTCGCCCTTCGCCTCGACGCTGTCGACCGACGGGAGCGCGGCGAGGGCGACCTGGTCGGCGCCGGGCAGGGTCGCGTGAACGACGCGGCCCGAGACGAGGTTCTTGATCTCGGCGGTGGTGCCGTCGGCGACGATGCGCCCGCGGCTCATCAGCACGATGCGGTCGGCGTACTCGTCGGCCTCGTCGAGGTAGTGCGTCGCGAACAGGACCGTGCGGCCGCGTGCGGCATCCGCCCGGATCGCGTTCCAGAACGCCCGGCGACCCTCCACATCCATGCCGGTGGTCGGCTCGTCGAGGATGAGGAGGCCCGGGTCGCTGAGCAGCGCCATCGCGAAGCGCAGTCGCTGCTGCTGGCCGCCCGAGCACACGCCCACCTTGCGGTCGGCGATCTCGGCGATGCCGGCGCGTGCGAGCACCTCGTCGATCGGGCGCGTGTCCGCGAACAGGCTCGCCGTGAGCTGCAGCGTCTCGCGCACGCTGATGTCCTTGAGCAGGCCACCGGTCTGCAGCACCGCCGAGACCAGCCCGTGGGCGATCGCGGCGCGCGGGCTCTCGCCGAACACCTCCACGGTGCCGCGGTCGGGATGCGACAGGCCGAGGAGCATGTCGATCGTCGTCGTCTTGCCGGCGCCGTTCGGGCCGAGGAACGCCACGATCTCGCCCTGCGCGACGGTGAGGTCGACGCCCCTGACGGCGCTGACGGAGCCGAAGCTCTTGACGAGGCCGGTCGCGGCCACGGCGGGCGGTGTCGCGGCGACGGGCGGCGCGGTCGCCGGGACGGGTGCTGTCGATTCCATGTCTCCATGATGGGATGCCGCGCCCACCGAGACACCACACGCTCGTCACGACCTGTCCGTGACATTCGTCACGCGCGGGGAGCGTGCCCCCGGAATCGACACGCGATCGTAACCGGCGGATACGTAGACTTCTCCACGTCGGTCCGGCCGTCGCACCGAACGGCGGACCTCGACGACGAGGAAGGGTCTCACATGCGCAGGACAATCGCACTCCCGGTCATGGTGGTGGCGGCGACGCTGCTGCTCGCCGGCTGCGTCAACAACACCGGCGGCAGCGGCGCGAGCAGCAGCGCCGGTTCGGGCAACCCCTACGGCGTCACGAAGGACGCCGCCCTGGCCAAGACGCTCCCGGACTCCGTCGCGAAGGCGGGAAAGCTCACCGTCGGCATCGACGCGACGTACGCCCCGAACGAGTACAAGGACGCCGACGGCAACCCGATCGGCTGGGACGTCGACCTCGCGAACGCGATCGGGGCCAAGCTCGGCGTCACGGTGGAGTACACGATCTCGAAGTTCGACAACATCATCCCGAGCATCACCGGCGGCCGCTACGACCTCGGCGTCTCATCGTTCACCGACACGGTCGAGCGCGAGAAGCAGGTCGACTTCGTCAACTACTACAACGCCGGCGTGCTGTGGGCCGCCCAGAAGGGCAAGACCGTCGACCCCGACAACGCGTGCGGGCTCAAGGTCGCGGTCGAGGCCGGCACCTACGAGGACACCGACGAGCTGCCCGCCAAGTCGAAGACGTGCACGGATGCCGGCAAGCAGGCGATCCAGGTCCTCAAGTTCGACGGCCAGGACCAGGCCACCAACGCCCTCGTCCTCGGTCAGGTCGACGCGATGAGCGCGGACTCCCCCATCACGGAGTACGCGATCTCGAAGCAGTCCGACAAGATCGAGGCCGCCGGCAAGACGTTCGACATCGCGCCGTACGGCATCGCGGTGAACAAGGGCGCGCCGCTGACGGACGTGATCAAGAACACGCTGCAGGCGCTCATCGACGACGGCACCTACACGAAGATCCTCACGAAGTGGGGCGTGCAGGACGGCGGCGTCACCGCGGCCGACGTCAACGCCGCGTCCAAGCAGTAAGGCCGATCATGACCGACATGCAGCAGCCCGGGCGGGACGACGGCGTCCCCCCGGGCGGCGCCCCGGTCACGGGCGGCGTCCCCCTCACCGGGAACGTCCCGACACCGCCCTCCGAGGTCATCAAGGCGGTCAGGCTCCGGCATCCGTGGCGCACGACCATCGCGGTGGTGCTCATCATCCTGGTGGTGCTGTTCGTCCTCGACGCCGCGCAGCGCACCGCCTTCGGGTGGCCGGACGTCGCGAAGTACCTCTTCGACGAGCGGATCAGCCAGGCGGCCCTCATCACGCTCGAGCTCACCGTCTACTCGATGGTGATCGGCATCGTGCTCGGGCTCATCCTCGCGATCATGCGCCTCTCGCCGAATCCCGTGCTGAAGGCGATCGCGTGGGTCTACCTGTGGATCTTCCGCGGGACGCCGGTTTACGTGCAGCTCGTGTTCTGGGGGCTGGTGACCCTCATCTACAAGACGTTCATCATCGGCATCCCGTTCGTCCACACGTGGGCCGTCATCGACATCACGTGGGTGCCACCGCTCTTCTTCATCTCGATCGTGGGGCTCTCGCTCAACGAGGCGGCGTACATGGCCGAGATCGTGCGGGCGGGGCTCCTCTCCGTCGACGAGGGCCAGGAGGAGGCGGCCAAGGCGCTCGGGATGTCGTGGGGGCAGTCGATGCTGCGGGTGGTGATCCCGCAGTCGATGCGCGTCATCATCCCGCCGACCGGCAACGAGGTCATCTCGATGCTCAAGACGACCACTCTCGTCGCCGCGGTGCCCTTCACCCTCGACCTGTTCGGCCGCGCGAAGGACATCTCCGCCGAGACCTTCGCGCCCATCCCGCTGCTGATCGTCGCGTCCCTCTGGTACCTCTTCTTCACCTCGATCCTGATGGTGGGCCAGTACTTCCTCGAGAAGCGGTTCTCGCGCGGCGTCGGCCGCGGACGCCCCGCGATCGGGACCGACGCGGGCACGCCGCCCGTGGCCGGCGTCGGCATCGACATCGGAGGCAAGGGATGAGCGGCATCGTGGGCGCGGGCACCGGCACGCCGATGGTCGAGGCGATCGGCGTCTCGAAGCGCTTCGGCAGCAACGAGGTGCTGAAGTCGATCTCGCTACGCGTCGAGCGGGGCCAGGTGATGTGCGTCATCGGGCCCAGCGGGTCGGGGAAGTCGACGTTCCTGCGCTGCATCAATCACCTCGAGCACGTCGACGCCGGGCGCCTCCTCGTCGACGGGGAGCTCGTCGGCTACCGCCAGAAGGGCGACAGGATCTACGAGCTCAAGCCCGCCGAGGCGGCGCGGCAGCGGCGCGACATCGGGATGGTCTTCCAGCACTTCAACCTGTTCCCGCACATGACGGCGCTCGAGAACGTCGTCGAGGCGCCCATCCGCGTGAAGAAGGTCCCGAGGCGCGAGGCGGTGGAGCGCGGGCGCGACCTGCTCGCGCGCGTGGGGCTGTCGGCGCAGGCCGGCCACTACCCCGCGCAGCTCTCCGGTGGCCAGCAGCAGCGCGTCGCGATCGCGCGGGCTCTCGCGATGGACCCGAAGCTCATGCTGTTCGACGAGCCGACCAGCGCGCTCGATCCGGAGCTGGTGGGCGAGGTCCTCGACGTCATGCGCGGACTCGCCGGCACCGGGATGACGATGGTCGTCGTGACGCACGAGATGGGGTTCGCCCGCGAGGTGGGCGACTCCCTGGTGTTCATGGACGGCGGCGTCGTCGTCGAGACCGGCGACCCCCGCGAGGTGCTCGGCAACCCGCAGCATCAGCGCACCCGGGCCTTCCTCTCCAAGGTGCTCTGACGCGCCGCGGACCCCCGGGCGGCGGCATCCGGTGTCGTGTCGGGCGAGTCTCAGTCTTGTTACGAAACGTTCACCGGATTGCCCCGCGGGCGAGGCCGCGGAGAGGATAGCCGCATGAGGTCGCGCCTTCGCGCGGCCGTTCCCCTTCACAGCAGAGGTATTCGACTATGTCACTGCATCACCCCCGGCGCGGACGTCTCGTTCTCGCCATCGGCGCGATCGGCGCCTCCGCCGTCGTGCTCGCCGGCTGCGCGGGCGGCGGTGGCGGCAACGCCACCGGAGGCAACTCCAGCGCACCGCTCATCGTCGGCACGACCGACAAGATCACCTCCATCGACCCGGCCGGGTCGTACGACAACGGCTCGTTCGCCGTGATGAACCAGGTGTATCCGTTCCTGCTCAACAGCAAGTACGGCACCGCCGACGTGACGCCCGACATCGCGACGTCGGCCGAGTTCACCTCGCCGACCGAGTACACGGTCAAGCTGAAGTCGGGCCTGAAGTTCGCGAACGGCCACGACCTCACGTCGTCCGACGTGAAGTTCTCGTTCGACCGCGTCATCAAGATCAACGACCCGAACGGGCCCGCGTCGCTGCTCGGCAACCTCGCCAGCATCGCCACGCCGGACGCCACGACGGTGGTCTTCACGCTGAAGAACCCGAACGACCAGGTCTGGCCTCAGATCCTGTCGAGCCCCGCCGCCCCCATCGTGGACGAGCAGGTCTTCTCGGCCGACAAGGTCACCCCCGACGACGACATCGTCAAGGGCGACGCGTTCGCCGGCCAGTACAAGATCACGTCGTACAAGGTGAACGAACTCATCAACTACGTCCCGAACACGGACTACAAGGGCGAGCTCGGCGCGGCCGACAACAAGGGCATCACGGTCAAGTACTACGCCGACGCCTCGAACCTGAAGCTCGACGTCGGCAACGGCGACATCGACGTGGCGTACCGCAGCCTGTCGGCGACGGATGTGGCCGACCTGTCGAAGAACAGCAAGGTGCAGGTCGTCAGCGGTCCCGGCGGCGAGATCCGCTACATCGTCTTCAACTTCAACACGATGCCGTTCGGCGCCAAGACCGCGAACGCCGACCCGGCCAAGGCGCTCGCCGTCCGCCAGGCGATGGCCGACCTCGTCGACCGCGACAAGATCGCCAGCGACGTGTACAAGAACACCTACACGCCCCTCTACTCGTACGTACCGAAGGGCCTGACCGGTGCCAACGAGGCCCTCAAGGGTCTCTACGGCGACGGCAAGGGCGGCCCCGACGCCGACAAGGCGAAGAAGACGCTCGCCGACGCCGGCATCACGACGCCGGTCGAGCTCAACCTCCAGTACAACGGCGACCACTACGGCCCCTCGTCGGGTGACGAGTACGCCGCGGTGAAGTCGCAGCTGGAGGCCGGCGGCCTGTTCAAGGTGAACCTGGCGCAGACCGAGTGGGTGCAGTACTCCAAGGACCGCACCGCCGACACGTACCCCATGTACCAGCTCGGCTGGTTCCCGGACTACTCGGACGCGGACAACTACCTGTCGCCGTTCTTCTCGAAGGACAACTTCCTGGTGAACCACTACGACAACGCCGATGTGCAGTCGCTCATCAGCAAGCAGGCGACGGAGACGGATGCCTCGGCCCGCGCCGACGAGATCGGTCAGATCCAGGATCTGGTGGCCAAGGACCTCTCGACGCTGCCGCTCCTGCAGGGCACGCAGGTCGCGATCGTCGGGAAGGACGTCAAGGGCACGACCCTCGACGGCTCCTTCAAGTTCCGCTACGCACCGCTGCACAAGTAGCAGTCCCACGCGCGGGCCGGGTCCCGGCAGGCCGAACGCCTGCCGGTCACCCGGCCCGCGCCGCATCCGCGAGTAAGGTTCCCCCATGACGACTGCGGTCGACACCGCCGATATCGCCGCCAAGCCCCTCACCGCGCAGCGCGGCGGGCTGTGGCGGTTCATCCTGATCCGCCTGCTGCTGATCATCCCCACCGTGTTCATCCTCGTGACGGTGGTCTTCTTCCTGATGCGGCTCACCGGCGACCCGATCACCGCGGCGCTCGGCGGTCGCCTCCCCCCCGATCAGCTCAAGGAGCGCATCCACGAGGCCGGTTACGACCGGCCCCTGATCGTGCAGTATCTCGACTATCTCGGCGGCGTCTTCCGCGGCGACTTCGGCACGACCCTGACCGACCACCGTCCGGTCTCCACGATCCTGCTGCAGTACGGCGCGGCCACGCTGGAGCTCGCGTTCTACGCCCTGATCGTCGCCTTCATCATCGGCATCCCGCTCGGACTCATCGCCGCCTACAAGCGCGACCGCTGGCAGGATGCGATCCTCCGGATCGGCGCCATCCTCGGGTATGCCACCCCGATCTTCTTCGTCGCGATCCTCCTCAAGCTCGTGTTCGCCGTGAACCTCGGCTGGCTGCCGGTCGCGGGCCGCGCGTCGACGCGGACCGAGCTGGCCATGACGACCCTGCAGAATCCCACGGGCATCTACCTCATCGACGCGTTCCGGCTGGGGGACCCGGATGCGGTGGGCGATGTGCTGTGGCACGCGGTCCTCCCGGGGCTCGCCCTCGGCATCCTCACCGCCGGCATCTTCCTGCGGCTGGTGCGGACGAACGTCATCGGCACCCTCGGCGCGCAGTACGTCACGTCTGCCCGGTCCCGCGGCGTGGGCGAGTACCGGCTCGTGACCAAGCACGCGTACCGCCCGGCGCTCATCCCGATCGTCACCCTCATGGGCCTCCAGATCGCAGCGCTCCTCGCCGGTGCGGTCCTCACCGAGACCTCCTTCGAGTGGAAGGGCCTCGGCTTCATGCTCGCCGACTACCTGAAGGCGCGCGACTTCGTGGCCGTGCAGGGCATCGTGATCATGATCGCGGTGGTGGTGGCCGTCGTGAACTTCATCGTCGACGTGATAGCCGTGCTCATCGACCCGCGAGTGAGGTACTGATGGCCACCGTATCCGCACCGCGCAAGCGCCCGCTCGCCGACCGCATCCCGGTCGTCTCGCAACTCCGGCAGAGCATCGGCCTCCAGCGCGGGATGCTCATCGCGGGTCTCGTGCTGCTGAGCCTGTTCATCCTGACGGCGATCTTCGCCCCGCTCCTGGCCCCGTACAGCTGGGCGCAGCAGTCGGTGAACGGCCACGACTTCGGCACGCAGCAGCCCCCGAACGCGACGAACCTCCTCGGCACCACCGTCAGCGGCTTCGACGTGCTGTCGCGCGTGATCTGGGGCGCCCAGACCGCGCTGCTGGTGATCATCTGCGCGATCGTGTTCTCGATCTTCCTCGGCATCTTCATCGGGCTGGTCAGCGGCTACTTCGGCGGCTGGCTCGACCGCATCCTCGTCGTCATCGCCGATGCGATCTACGCGTTCCCGTCGCTCCTCCTCGCGATCGTGATGTCGATCGTCATCAGTCGCGGTCAGTCCACCCTGTGGGGCGGCATCCTCGCGGCGGCCATCTCGATCACCGTCGTGTTCGTGCCGCAGTACTTCCGCGTGGTCCGCGCCGAGGTCGTGCGGGTGAAGGCGGAGCCGTTCGTCGAGTCGGCGAAGGTCATCGGCGTCCCCACGCTGCGCATCCTGGTCCGGCACGTCCTGCGCAACTCGACGCGGTCGATCCCGGTGATCATCACGCTCAACGCCTCCGAGGCCGTGCTCACCCTCGCCGGCCTCGGCTTCCTCGGTTTCGGCATCGAGGCGACGGCCGCGGCCGAATGGGGCTACGACCTCTCCCGCTCGGTCGCCGACGTCACGAGCGGCATCTGGTGGACCGCCATCCCGCCGGGCGTCGCGATCGTGCTCGTGGTGCTGGGAATCACCCTCGTGGGCGAGAGCCTCAACGACCTGAGCGATCCGCGGCTGCGCCGCCGACGCCGCGCCGCGGGCGTGGCCCCCGCCCCCGCCGCCGTCGTGGTGGACGTGCCCGAGAGCGGCGAGGTCGCTGTCCCGTACTCCACCGACGCCGAAGAGAGGTCATCATGACCGACATCCGCACGGAGGATGTGGCATCCGTCCGCGACCTCACGATCGCGTTCGCGACCGACGCGGAGCCCGTCGTCGCGGTGTCCTCGATCTCGCTCGAGGCGCACGCCGGCGAGGTGCTGGCGATCGTCGGCGAGTCGGGCTCCGGCAAGACCGTGACCGCCAACTCGCTGCTCGGCCTGCTCCCGGAGACCGCGACGCTCTCCGGGGCGGTCGTCATCCGCGGACGGGAGGGCGAGGAGACCGATGTCGTCCACGCGACCCACGCGCAGCTGCGCGCCATGCGCGGACGCGACGCCGCGATGGTCTTCCAGGAGCCGTCGACGGCGCTGAACCCCGTGTTCACGGTCGGTGCGCAGATCGCCGAGGGTCTGCGCGCGCACCAGAAGCTCTCGAAGCGTCAGGCGAAGGCCAAGGCGGTCGACATCCTGCGCCGGGTGGGCATCCCCGACCCGGAGAAGCGCGTCGACGACTACCCGCACCAGTTCTCGGGCGGTCAGAAGCAGCGCGTGGTCATCGCGATGGCGCTCGTGCTCGACGCGGGCCTCATCATCGCCGACGAGCCGACGACCGCCCTCGACGTCACGGTCCAGGCCGAGATCCTCGAGCTGCTCCGCGCGTGCCGCGACGAGTTCGGGGCGACGATCGTGCTCATCACCCACAACATGGGCGTCGTCGCCGACCTCGCCGACCGGGTGATCGTCATGTACCGCGGCGAGATCGTCGAGCAGGCGCCGGTGCGCGAGCTGTTCGCGCACCCGCGCGAGGAGTACACGCGCCAGCTGCTCGCCGCCGTCCCGCACGTCGGCCGGGGCAAGAGCGCGATCCAGGATGCCGCGGCCCCCGCACCGACCTCGGCGCCTGCGGGCAGCCTCGTCGTCGCGCAGAACCTGCACATCGCCTACCCCGGCCGGTTCGGCAGCGCGGGCGTCGTCGCGGTGAAGGGCGTCGACTTCTGGATCGGGCCCGGCGAGGTGCTCGGCCTCGTCGGGGAGTCGGGATCGGGGAAGACGACGATCGGCCGCGCCATCGTCGGCCTGACCGCGGTGGTCGACGGCTCGCTGAACGTCCTCGGCACCGAGATGCGCGGCGCGAAGCCGCGCCGGCTCGCGAAGCTCCGGCCCGACATCGGCTTCGTGTTCCAGGACCCGGCGACGAGCTTCAATCCGCTGCTGACGATCGCCGACTGCATCGCCGAGCCGCTCGTCGTGCACGGCCGCGCCGCGAACCCGGCGGCCGCGCGGGCCCGGGTCGACGAACTCCTCGACGCCGTGCGGCTGCCGACCGACTTCGGCGACCGTTATCCGCACGAGCTGTCGGGCGGTCAGCGCCAGCGCGCATCCCTCGCCCGTGCCCTCGCGCTCGACCCGAAACTGCTCATCGCGGACGAGCCGACGAGTGCGCTGGACGTGTCGGTGCAGGCGCGCGTGCTCGAGCTCTTCGACGAGCTGCAGCGCGAACTCGGCTTCGCGTGCCTGTTCATCAGCCACGACCTCGCGGTCATCGACGAGGTCGCCGACCGCATCGTGGTGCTGCGGCACGGCGAGATCCGCGAGCAGGGCACGACGGTGCAGGTGCTGGCCGATCCGAGGGACGACTACACCAAGCGCCTCCTCGCGTCGCTCCCGGTTCCCGACCCCGACGAGCAGGCCGCGCGTCGCGCGGTGTGGCAGGCGACCCGTACCATCTGACGCATGGCGGAGAGCGGCACCGAGAGCGACGAGGAACGGCGCATCTACGACGCCGACCGGGCGAAGGCGTTCATCGACGCGGTCGTTGCCATCGCGATGACGCTCCTCATCCTGCCGCTCATGGAGAGCGTCGGGGAGGCCGCGGCCGCAGATCACGGCGCGGCGGTCTGGATCGACGAGCACCAGGGCCAGCTCCTCAGCTTCGTCCTGAGCTTCGTGATCATCGCGATGTTCTGGATGAACCACCACCGCCTGTTCGCCGGGGTCGACCGGGTGTCGGTGCCGCTCCTGTGGATCACGATGGCGTGGCTGCTCTCCATCGTGTGGCTGCCGGTCGCGACGGCGATGTCCGGGCAGATGAAGGACACCGACGACCTCGTCAAGACGCTCTACATCGGCAGCATGATCGTCACGTGCCTGCTGCTCCTCGTGACGCGCATCTACCTGGCCAGGCATCCGGAGCTCCACCACCTCACCGCCGCCGTGCTCCGCCGGGGGATGGCGGTCGACCTCGCCATGGCGGTGCTGTTCGGCGTCGCGCTCACGGTCGCTCGCATCTACCCCCAGCTCGGCTACTGGCCGATGTTCGTGATGGTGCTCACGGGCCCGGTGCAGGGGCTCTTCGCCCGCGCGCTGCACGCGCCCCGCCGGCCGAAGCGCACGGCCTGACGTCGAGTTGCGGGCGCCCGGGCCGTGCCTCGGTCCCTCATGAAGGGGTTGGGGCGCGTCTCGTCCGTTGGGGCGGCGAAAATGCGCCCCAACGACGTGAACGCGCCCCAAACCGGTCATCCGCGCACGGATCGCACCGCGCACGGTCAGTGCAGCAGGAAGAACCAGACCCAGATCGCAGCGAACACGACGAAGATCACGATCGCCGCCGCGGGGACGCGCTGCTTCAGCCGTCGCCCACCCGCGGCCACACCGGGCGGCGGCCGCAGGAGCGCCGCGGGCACGGCGAACGGAACGGATGCCGCGGCCCCCGCTGTCGCTCCCGCCCCTGCTGTGGCTCCGGTCGCCGCGGCGGCCGCGTCCGCAGTCGGCCGGGCTGCGGCATCCGCTGTCAGCCGGTCGTCGCGCCAGCGACCCCACTGGGCGAGCTTGTCGAGGAGCGCCCCCACGACCGAGAACAGCCACGACCACGTCGCCGGGTCGAGGGTCGACAGGTCGCGCTTTGCGTAGAGGAACAGCCAGTCGTCGACGATCTCGACGTCGAGCGCCGCGGCGTGGTCGACGAACCGCGCCATGATGTCCGGCGTGAACAGGTAGAGCGCGTCGCGCTGGTAGCCGTCCGGGCAGTAGAGCGTGAAGTAGCTGTCGAAGTCGCCCTCGAGGCTCAGCCGCTGCGAGCGGTCGAAGGTCGCGGGGAGGTTCGATCCGAAGACGCTGTCGTTGCTCTTCGCGTCCAGCACGATGTTCGGGAGCGGCACGTCGAGCTTGATCGCGACGTACCCCCAGCGGTGCGTCGTCTGCTCCTTGCCTGATCCGGTCGTGTACTGGTAGTTCGCGAACTCGACGAAGCGCTGGCTGTCGCCGTGGACGAGATCGGATGCGCGGCGCGCCGTGCCCCGGCCGAAGATCATCCCGGGCAGCGGCGGGTCGCTCGCCACGGGCTGGAACGACAGGCCGTTCGCGGTCGCGAAGCGGTCGAGCCGGTACCACCGCGCCGCCCCGGCGAGGCCGAAGAACCGGACCGCGAACGTCACGAGCACCGCGAGCACCGCCGCGACGAACACGATCGGCACGATCACGAACACCGCTCCGAGCGCACCCCCGCTGGACAGCCCGGCGCTGATGAACGAGCCGACGACGGTCGAGCCGACGACGAGGAAGACCACGCCGATGACGGCGAACATGACGAGCGACACGATCGACCCGGCGGCACGCGAGGGGTAGCGGCCCTGCGCCTTGAGCTCGCGCACGAAGGCCCGCACCGCCGCGCGGTCGACCGGCTGGGTGAGGGCGGAGTCGTCGACGGATGCCGCGGCCCGGGGCGCCGGCGTCGCGGAGCTCATCGGTTCACCTCGTCGGCATCCCAGGTCAGGTCGGTGTCGGCCGCGATCGGGATCGCCTCCAGTCGGGGGTCGGCGCAGATCGCCCGGATGAGCGTCGGATCGGCCCCGACGATGGTGGAGTCGTAGTCGACCTCGCTCACCACGACCCAGGAGCGGTCGTCTGGCCACAGCAGGCTCGGCGACAGGGCGGACGGCTCGAAGCCGTGCTCCTCCGCGATGCGGTCGCGCCACGGGACGTCGAGGAACCACTCCGGCGATGCGAACCCGGCGAGGTCGCCGTCGAAGACCACGTACGCGCGCCCGGGGAGCTCGAGCCGCGGCCCTTCGGAGATCGGGCGCGAGAGGATGCCCTCCTGCCACGTGGGCTGGCGGAACGCGTCGTTGAACCGGTCCTTGGTCGAGCGGCCGAGCATCCGGTTGTGCCGGGCGATCTCCTCCGAGTCGGCCGCGTCGTCGGAGAACTGGAAGAAGACGCGCGACGGCGACTCCCCCATGAAGCCCAGGAGCGCCCCGTTCCCCTCCCAGAGAGCGGCGTAACCCGGCGTCGGGCCGGCGACGAGGTGGCTCGCGAGCACGGCGAACAGGTCGGCGGGCAGCTGTCCGACATCCGGGTCCGTGTAGCGCCAGCCCGCGGCATCCCGGGGCCCGTCCTCGTTCTCGACGATGCGCCCCGGCGCCACGATCCGGTTCCACTGCGCGGTCGCGTGCATCGTCGTGCCCATGGCCCGGGCCGTGTCGGCCCAGCTCACGCGCTCGACCTCGATCTGCGGGTCCCGCGCCTGGAACGCGTCCCACTCCCGCCGATGTTTCGCGTACGGGATCCCCGGCCACTCGTCGCCGATCGGCCGGTCGCGCGTGGCGGGGTGGAAGATGCGCGCGTACGCCGGGAAGCCACGCGGCACCACGTCGTGCATCGTGGCGCGCCACGGGTCGTCGATGCGCTCGCGCAGCCAGTCGCCGGCTGCGGCATCCGCCGTCCATTCCATAGGTTCACGCTACCGGGGCGTTCGCCGGCGTCCGACCTCGCCGCGGATAGGGTTGTCGAACTGGTCGCACAGCGGCGCCGGAGGGAGGATGCGGATGCCCGGCCTGATCGCGGAGCTCGGCGGCTACGCCCTGCGCCGGCCGGCCGAGTACCGCCGGATCCTGCGCATCCGCGACCGCATCCATACGAAGGTCGCCGACCTGACCGCCGAGATCGCGACCTCGCCGGAACCGACCCCGTTCGCCGAGCTCGACCGGAGCGCCTTCCGCCCGCTCACGCCGGGCACAGCATGGGGCGACACCTTCGACTGCGCGTGGCTGCGGATCACCGGCAGTGTTCCGCCCGGCTCACGCGACGCGATGGTGATGCTCGGCATCCGGGGCGAGGGGCTGGTGTTCTCGGCCGACGGCGAGGTGCTCGACGCGGTCAGCACGGTGTGGATCCAGGGCGACCTCCCCCATGCGGGCGGGAAGTACCGCCGCGTGCTCGTCGAGCCCGATGCCGACGGACGCGTCGAGTTCTACGCGGACGTCGCGTACAACGGATGGCTGCTCTACGACGTCGGCAAGCCGGTGTTCCACGGCGCCCACCTCGCCCACCGCGACGAGGCCGCCTTCGCCTTCTACTACGACTACCTGACACTCGCCGTGCTGGCCGACGCGACCGACGACGCGGCGCTCGCCGGGGAGGTGAACCACGGGTTGCGCGAGGCATACCGGCGCTTCAGGAAGGGCGATATCGCAGGAGCCCGCGGCAACCTGGCCCCCCTGCTCGCCGCGCCGAGCGACAGCGGGTTCGTGTACAGCGCGATCGGTCACGGCCACCTCGACATGGCGTGGCTCTGGCCGCTGCGCGAGACGCGACGGAAGGCGGCGCGCACCTACACGCGGGCGCTGAACAACATCGACCGCACCGAGGGGTATCTCTACGGCACGAGCCAGCCGCAGCAGATGCAGTGGATGAAGCACGAGCATCCGGCGCTCTTCCAGCGCATGAAGGATGCTGTCGCCACGGGCCGCATGGAACTGCAGGGGGCGTTCTGGGTCGAGCCCGACACCAACCTGCCGAGCGGCGAGTCGCTCGTGCGTCAGGCGCTGCACGGCCGCCGTTTCCTCGAGGAGGAGTTCGGCATCGCGCGCGAGGACATGCGCCTGTGCTGGCTGCCCGACACGTTCGGCTACAACGGCAACCTGCCGCAGATCCTGCGCAAGAGCGGGATGGACTGGTTCCAGACCATCAAGCTCGCATGGAACAAGGTCAACGTCTTCCCCCACCGCACGTTCCGGTGGCAGGGCATCGACGGTTCGACGGTGCTCGTGCACATGCCGCCGGAGGGCGACTACAACAGCCGCGGCGCGGCGGACGGCCTGCTCAAGGGCATCCGCCAGTACCCCGAGCGCGACCTCGGCACCGCGCTCCTCGTGTACGGCGCCGGCGACGGCGGCGGCGGCCCGGGCGAGGTCCACCTCGAGGTGACGCGGCGCGAGCATGACCTGCGCGGCCTGCCGAAGGTGGAGTACGCGAAGGCCGACGCGTTCTTCCGTGCGCTCGAGCAGCAGGAGGTCGCGCACACGCATGTCGGCGAGCTCTACCTCGAGACGCACCAGGGCACCTACACGACCCAGGGCGCGATCAAGCGCTACAACCGTCTGCTCGAGCGGAAGCTGCACGACGCCGAGGCGCTCGCGGTGCTCAGCGGCGGCGACGAGCACGCGCTGGACGCGCACTGGAAGGCCGTGCTGCTCAACCAGTTCCACGACATCATCCCGGGCTCCTCGATCGCGCGGGTGAACGCCGAGGCCGTCGAGGCGTATCGGGCGCTCGACGCCGCGCTCGACGTGCACATCGCCGGCCTGACCGCCCGGCTCCCGGCGACGGATGTGCCCACCGCAACGAACCTGACGGGCCTCGCCCGGAGCGAGTTCGTCAAGGTGGGCGGCGAGTGGATGCACGCGGATGTCGGTCCGTACGCGGCATCCGCCCTTCGTCCCGCCCCCGCGACACCGCAGCTCGCGTACACGGCCGACTCCCTGACGAACGGGGTGCTGACGCTCAGGTTCGGCGCCGGGGGCGAGATCGTGTCGTGCACGGATGCCGCAGGCGGCGAGCACGCCGGCGAGGGGCTGAACCGGCTCGTCGTCTTCCGCGACCCGTTCCAGTTCCCGTTCGACGCGTGGGACATCGCCCAGAACTATCGCGACCTGCCGTCCGTCACGCTGACCGCGACCGATGTCCGCACCGCGATCGAGGGTCCGAACGTCGTGCGCTATCACGTGTATCGGGCGCCGAAGGTCACCGTGCACCAGCGGATCGTGCTGGAGGCCGAGAGCGCTGTCGTCCGCTTCGAGACGGTCGTCGACTGGCACGAGACGCACCGGATGCTGCGCGCCGAGTTCGTCCCGGCGCACTTCGGCCCCGAGGCCCTGTGCGAGATCCAGTTCGGCCACATCGCGCGTCCCACGACCGAGCGCGACTCGGTCGAGAAGGCGCAGTTCGAGGTGTGCGCGCACAAGTGGCTCGCCGTGCAGGACGAGGACGGCGGCTTCGCCCTCCTCAACGACGGCAAGTACGGGCACCGCGCGAAGAACGGCGTGGTGAGCCTCAACCTGCTGCGCTCGCCGACCTTCCCCGACAAGACGGCCGATCGTGGCAGCCACGAGTTCGTCTACGCGTTCACTCCTTTCGAACCGGGTGACCTGCCGTCGGTGATCGCCGAGGGCTATCGGCTCAACAACCCGCTGCTGATCGGCGGTGCGGCGCCGTTCCCGAGCGCGGTCGAGGTGGACGGAGACGCGGTCATCGTCGAGACGGTGAAGCCCGCCGAAGACGGGAACGGCGTCATCCTGCGCCTCTACGAGAGCCTCGGGCGTCCGACCTCGACGGCCCTGCGTACCACGCTCCCCCACTCGCGCGCGGTGGAGACGGATCTGCTCGAGGCTCCGCTCGGTCCCGTCGATCTCGGTGCCCTCGCGTTCGGCGCGTTCGAGATCAAGACCATCCGACTAGGGGCCTGACGTGACCGACACGGAAACACTCCTCACGCGCCGCGGCCGTGCGCTGACGCCACGCCTCCAGCGCAGCTCGATCATCGCCGCCGGGTTCGGCCAGAACCTCGTGCTGACCACGGTGACGACGTTCATCCTGGTGTACCTGCTCGAGTACGCGCACATCAGCGTGCAGGGGATGGCCGTCGTCACGATCATCATCACGGTGGCCAAGCTCGCCGATGCCGTCAGCGATCCCGTGATGGGCAGCGTCGTGGACATGACGCACACGCGCTGGGGAAAGATGCGGCCGTACATCCTCTTCTCGACCGTGCCGGTCGCGGTGCTGTCGACGCTGCTGTTCGCGATCCCCGATGTCCCCGAGCCGGGCAAGCTCGTGTTCTTCGGCGTCTGCTACTTCCTGTGGGGTTTCGCCTACACGGTGTGCGATGTGCCGTTCTGGGGACTCATCGGCTCGGCGTTCCCCGATCCGAGGGAGCGCACCGGGGTGGTCGCGCGGGTGCGCGCGTTCGGGGGGATCTCGCTCGGCCTCGCCACGCTGGGGCTCCCCTGGCTGGCGCTCGCGCTGAGCTTCTCACCGCAGACGACGGCGGCGGGATGGACCCTGGCGGTGGCTGCGGCATCCGTCATCGGCATGGGCCTGTTCGTGCTCGCGTTCTTCAACACGCGCGAGAGAGCGCGGGGCGACCGCGAGCGGCTGGGCTTCCGACAGCTGTTCACGACGCTGTTCAAGAACACACCGCTGCTGATGGTGCTCCTCGGATCGGTGCTCGGCTTCGGTCGGAACATGGTGCAGGCCGGCGGCGCCGTCTTCGTCGTGATCGCCTACGGCAGCGAGGGGTACTTCACGCTCATCGGCGCGTCCGTGATCGTGGGCATGGTGCTCGCGTCGTTCCTCTGCCCCCTCGTGCTCCGGGTGATGACGGGGAAGTCTCTCATCCTGTGGAGCTCGCTGGTCGCCGCCGTGTTCTATGTGCTGATGTACGTCGCCGGTTTCGAGAACATCGTGGCGGTGGTGGCTTTCATCTTCCTCACCGGGCTGAGCCTCGGCATCTTCGTCGTGGTCCAGACGACGATGATCGCGGACGCGGTCGACGACATCGAGCGGAGGACCGGCATCCGAAACGACGGGATCTCGTTCTCGACGCTCACCTTCGTCTCGAAGGTCATGAGCGCGCTCGCCGTGCTGGTGTTCGGGGCGATCATCGTGATCGCCGGGTACCAGGCCGGCGTGACGGTGACGCCGCAGATGCAGAACATCGTCTTCATCGGGCTCACCCTCGTCCCCGCCGCGAGCTGCCTCGTCTCTGCGGTCCCGTTCCTCTTCTACCGCCTTCGGACGCCCGTCCACACATCCTGAGCCCGGCTGTTTACGGACGGAACACGCCGCTCGCGTGCCGCACGACGCGGCGTGTTCCGTCCGTAAACGGTGAGGGCGAGGGCGGAGTCTGGATGAGGGATTGGGCGTGGGACGCGGCATCCGGTACAGTGGGAGGGTTGTCCGCACGCGCTCATGCGCGAGAAGTCGGGCGACGTGCACACACCCTCCTGCTGCCGGGAAATGCCCGTCAGCCGTTCTAGTCCGAAGGAGGTGGGTCAGTGACGCATCAGTACGAACTCATGGTGATCTTGAACCCCGAGATCGACGAGCGCCAGGTCGCTCCGAACCTCGACAAGTTCCTCAAGGTCATCACCAACGACGGCGGCTCGATCGACAACGTCGACATCTGGGGCCGCCGGCGTCTCGCCTACGAGATCCAGAAGAAGACCGAGGGCATCTACGCCGTCGTCAACTTCACCGCGTCGAGCGAGGCCACCCAGGAGCTCGACCGCCAGCTGAAGCTCAGCGAGCAGATCATGCGCACCAAGGTCCTGCGGGCCGAGGAGGCCATCGCCATGATCGCGTCCGAGAAGAAGCGCTCCGACGAGAAGGCCGCCCGCAAGGCTGCCGCCCCGGCGAAGGCCCCGAAGGCGTAACGACGATGGCCGGTGAGACGATCATCACCGTCGTGGGCAACCTCACGGCCGACCCCGAGCTGCGTTACACGCAGAACGGGCTGCCCGTCGCGAACTTCACGATCGCGTCGACGCCCCGCACCCTCGACCGCCAGACGAACGAGTGGAAGGACGGCGAAGCGCTGTTCCTCCGCGCGAGCGTGTGGCGCGAGTTCGCCGAGCATGTGGCGGGTTCGCTGACGAAGGGCTCCCGCGTCATCGCGACCGGTCGCCTGAAGCAGCGCTCCTACCAGGACCGCGAGGGCAACAACCGCACCTCGATCGAGCTCGAGATCGACGAGATCGGCCCGTCGCTGCGCTACGCGACCGCACAGGTCACGCGTGCAGCCGGCGGTGGCGGCGGGGGCGGCCAGTCGCGCCCGCAGCAGCAGGTCGCCGACGAGCCGTGGGCCACGCCGGGTTCCGCCACGACCGGTGGCGCCGACGCGTGGAGCGCTCCGGGCTCCTACGGCGACGACACCCCGTTCTAGACACGAGATTCCGGACGCCTCGGGCTGAGGCATCCGACACACCCTAAGGAAGAGACATGGCTGGAAAGTCAAGCGGCGACCGCCGCAAGCCGCGGAAGGGCGGCAAGACCGCCGCTCCCGCGAAGCCGACCCGCGTCGGCGTCATCGACTACAAGGACGTCGCGACGCTTCGCAAGTTCATCTCGGAGCGCGGGAAGATCCGCGCCCGTCGTATCACCGGTGTCTCCGTGCAGGAGCAGCGCCTCATCGCCCGCGCCATCAAGAACGCGCGCGAGATGGCTCTCCTGCCCTACGCCGGCGCCGGCCGTTAAGGAGCATCCCCATGGCAAAGCTGATTCTCACGAACGAGGTCGCCGGGCTGGGCAGCGCCGGTGACGTGGTCGAGGTCAAGAACGGGTACGCCCGCAACTACCTCATCCCCCAGGGCTTCGCGGTCGCATGGTCGCGCGGCGGCGAGAAGCAGGTCGCGTCGATTCGCGCGGCCCGTGACTCCCGCGCGATCCACGACCACGAGGAGGCCGTGGCCCTCAAGGACGCGCTCGAGAACAACACGGTCCGCCTCGCGGTGAAGGCCGGTTCCGAGGGTCGCCTCTTCGGCGCCGTCAAGACCGGCGACGTGGCGGATGCCGTCAAGGCCGCCGGCCTCGGCGACCTCGACAAGCGCAAGATCCACATCACCTCTCCGATCAAGTCGGTGGGCGAGCACGAGGCGACGATCCGCCTCCGCGACGACCTCACCGCCGTGATCACCCTCCAGGTGGTCGCCGCCAAGTAGTTCCTCTGCACCCGCCGACGGCGGGGCGAAGACGGATGCCGCGGATCCCCCCCCAGGGATTCCGCGGCATCCGCCTTTTCCGCCCGCGGCAGGGCGACATCATCGCCACCACCGCCCGGGAGGCGCCTCGGCACGAACGCGCGTGTCGTTCGCCCCTCTCTCAGCCGAGGCGGGTCGACGCACGCCGGTGGGTGCGCGGGGCGCCGCAGCGCGCCCGCGCACCCAGCCGGGTGGTCAGGCCTTGTGGTGGCGCAGGGCGAGCGTCCCGAACCCGGCGATCAGGAACACCAGGGCTCCGATCAGGGCGGGCAGGTACTCCCCGCCGCCGGTCTCGGCCAGTGTCCCGTCGGCCGCGGCCAGCACGGTCACATCGCCCACGGCCGTGGGCTGCGCGCCGGTTCCCGGGGTTCCGGGCGTGCCGGGGTCTCCGGGCGTGCCGGGGTCTCCAGGCGTGCCGGGGTCACCGGGGGTGCCGGGAGTGCCGGGGTCGGTGGTCGTGTCGCCGATGACCGAGATGGCGTTGCCGCCGAGGTTCACCGGAGCGGCGATCCGGATCGGGAGCTGGGTGCCCCCGAGGATCCCGTCGGTGCCACTGGTGGTGTTGCCGCCGGTGGTGCCGGTGGTGGTGCCGGTGCCCGCGGTGGTTCCGCCGCTGGTGGAGTCGCCGAGGACCGAGATGGCGTTCCCGCCGACGTTCACCGGGACGGCGGCGTCGATGGGTGCCTGGGTTCCGCTCGCGGTCCCGTCGGTGCCGCTGGTGGTGTTTCCGCCGGTGGTGCCGGGTGTGCCGGTGGTGCCGGTGCCCCCGGTGGTTCCGCTGCTGGTGGAGTCGCCGAGGACCGAGACGGCGTTCCCGCGGACGTTCACCGGGACGGCGGCGTCGATGGGTGCCTGGGTTCCGCCGGCGATCCCGTCGGTGCCGCTGGTGGTGTTGCCGCCGGTGGTGCCGGGCGTGCCGGTGCCCGCGGTGGTTCCGCCGCTGGTGGAGTCGCCGAGCACCGAGATGGCGTTCCCGCCGAGCCCGACCGGGACGTTCAGCGCGATCGGCAGCTGGGTGCCGCCGAGGATGCTGTCGGTGCCGCTCGTCGTGACCGGTGCGGTCGCGGCGGGTGCGGCGGCCGGGGTGCTCCCCGTGCCGCTCGATGACGAGTCACCGAGCACCGAGATCCCGTTGCCCGCGACGTTCACGGGCACGCTCACGGCGATGGGCGCCTGGGTCCCCGAGGCGACCCCGTCCGCTCCGTCGGTGGTGCTCGCCGCGGCGGGCGCCGGAGCGGCCGGTGCGGTCCCTGAGGTGCTGCCCCCGCCGGTCGACGCCGAGTCGCCGACGACGGACACCGCCGTGCCGTGCAGGTTCACCGGCACCGACACGGTGACGGGCGCCTGGGTGCCGCTCGCGGCTCCCCCGCTCCCGCTGGTGGTGTCGCCGCCCGTGGAGGCGGTGGGTGCCGCTGCGGGCGTGCTCGCTGCCGGCGCACCGGCGGAGTGGGACGTGCCGAGCACCGAGACGGCGTTGCCGCCCAGGGTGATCGGGACGCTGACGCTGATCGGTGCCTGGCTCCCGGAGCCGACGCCGTCCGCGCCCGAGGTCTCAGCGGCGTTGGCCGCCGCTGTTCCGAGCAGCGTGATGCCGCCCGCGATGAGGGTGCCCCACAGGGCATTCCTCGCGAAAGTGTTCATGATGATGCTTCCCCTTAGTCGAACTGATCGGAGTGCGCCGATGGCGCGAGAATGACCCGTCTGCCGCGCACGCAGGCACGGCGGGGTCCCGATCAGTCGGGGGAGGAGTCGGTCTCGAACGTGGCCGAGACGGGAAGGCGGTCGTCCGCACGTCGACGTGTGAGACCCGCCAGAGGTCGAGCGAAGGCGAAGCCCACGACGGCGAGCGCGAGCAGTCCCAGCCCCGTGCCGGAGGCACCGGAGGAGACGGAGGTCGCGGCCATCGCGGCCAGCGGAGAGAAGGGCGTGCCGGAGTCTCCGGGTGAGAATGGCAGTCCGGATGCCGCGCCCGCGGTCGTCACGACGGCCCGCAGCGTCGTCAGGGCGGCGTCGAAGGAGAAGCCGCCGAGGGCCCCGGCCGGTGCGGTGGTCGCGCTGCCGCCCGCGAGTTCGTTCGTCTGCGTCGCGCTTCCGGGCGAGACGACGGGCGGTGTCAGGACAGGCGGAAGGCCGCCGGCGACGGGGTCGAGCACCGGCTGCAGCGCCGTGAGGACCGGTGCGAGCGCGTCGCCGACCGGAGCGAGGGTGCTGTCCACGGGGTCGAGGACGGGTCGCAGAGCGCCGATGACGGGTGCCAGCACGTCGGTGACCGGTGCCGTGACGGAGGTCGTCGCGGCCTTTGCGGCGGCGACGACCGGCGCGGCCGCCTGAGCGACAGGGGCGGCAGCGGTCGCGACCGGCTTGACGACGGCGGCGACCGGCGTCGTCACGTGGGCGACCGGGACGGATGCGGCGTGGACGACCGGCGTCACCGCGTGGGCGACGGGTGTCACGACGGGCGAGAGCGCCGAGGCGAGCGGGTGGACGACGTCTTCGGCGACCCGCGACACGCTCGAGGTGAGGCCGTCCAGCGGCCCAGGGTCACGGCTGTCGGCGTGGGCGCCGGAGCTGGTCATGCCGAGGATGATCGACGCGCCCAGCCATGCGAAGGCCAGGCCCGCGCCGATGAGCACGGGGCGCGTCACGCCACGACGTCCGAAGACGCGAATGAAGTCCATGCTCACCTCCCCCGAGAGAGCGAACGGTCGTCGGCTGGGGTCCGACGTCCTGGATAACACGCGAATGTACGCCTCCGTCACCGCTGTGTCTAGGGGCCTTGACGCGAAAGATCATCCGTGGTGCGGGCATCCGCGACCGTGGCCTGCGCGCGGGCGGGGTTCCGACACGCCCGACATCGCGAAGGGGGCGCGAAACTTGTGCACGGGCCGTTTCTGTGCATAACTCTCCGGTCGCCCACAACCTTCAATCCCAACTTCAATCACATCTCGCTCCACACAGGAAGTTCGGATAAAGCCCAGGTCAAAGCTGGGAAAAAACTCTGTGCGAACTCCCGAACCCACAGTTCTCCACAGGCGTTGTACACAGGTCGGGCGGCGTTTCGCGCAGACTGTCCACACAGTTATCCACAGGCCGAGTTGCGGGTGTCGAAGCACCCTCATAGCGTGGGGGCACGGCTCTTCGGGGGGCTGGCAGCGGATCCGTCAGAGAAGACGGATGTCGGAGGTCCGTGATCGTCTATCGGTCACGGAAGGGGTGCTCGAGGCATCCGGCCACGATGCCCACGCGCGCCTTCCGTTCGTGAGCACCATCATCCGGAATTGCCATGTGGAGGACGCACGACGTGTCGATCGCTGACATCTCTGACGAGCGCCTGGGCGGACCCCGCACGCCGGACCGGACCCCTCCGCACGACATCCTCGCCGAGCAGAGCGCGCTGGGCGGGATGCTGCTGTCGAAGGATGCGGTCGCCGACGTGATCGAGACGCTGCGTGCGGCCGACTTCTACATCCCGAAGCACGAGCTGATCTTCGAGGCGATCCTCACCCTGTACTCGCACGGCGAGCCGACCGATGTCGTGGCCGTCACCGACGAGCTCATCAAGACCGGCGAGCTGCAGCGCGCCGGCGGTGCCGACTATCTGCACACTCTCACCTCGATCGTCCCCACGGCGGCGAACGCCGGCTACTACGCCGGAATCGTCTCGGAGCGCGCGCTGCTGCGCCGGCTCGTCGAGGCCGGCACGCGCATCGTGCAGATGGGGTACTCGGGGCAGGGCGAGGCCGTCGAGCTGGTGAACAGCGCGCAGGCCGAGATCTACTCCGTGACCGGCGCCGAGACGGCGGAGGACTACGTCCCGCTCACGATCGCGGTCGACGCGGCGGTCGATGAGATCGAGGCCGCGCGTGGGCGTGACGGGCAGATGACCGGCATCCCGACCGGGTTCAAGCCGCTCGACGACCTCACCAACGGTCTGCACGGGGGCCAGATGATCGTCGTCGCCGCCCGCCCCGCGATGGGCAAGTCGACGCTCGCCCTCGACTTCGCCCGGTCGGCGGCCATCAAGCACAACATGCCCACGATCTTCTTCTCGCTCGAGATGGGCCGCAGCGAGATCGCGATGCGGCTCCTCAGCGCCGAAGGCGCCATCCCGCTGCAGAACATGCGCAAGGGCACGCTCGACTCGCGCGACTGGACGACGGTGGCCGCCACGCGCGGCCGCATCAACGACGCGCCGCTCTACATCGACGACAGCCCCAATATGACGCTGGTCGAGATCCGCGCGAAGTGCCGCCGGCTGAAGCAGCGCGCGGGTCTCAAGATGGTCATCATCGACTACCTCCAGCTCATGACGAGCGGCAAGCGCGTCGAGTCGCGCCAGCAGGAGGTCAGCGAGTTCTCGCGTGCGCTGAAGCTTCTCGCCAAGGAGCTCCAGGTGCCGGTCGTCGCGCTCTCGCAGCTGAACCGCGGGTCGGAGCAGCGGCAGGACAAGAAGCCCCAGGTCAGCGACCTGCGCGAATCGGGCTCGATCGAGCAGGACGCCGACATGGTGATGCTGCTCCACCGCGAGTCGGTCTACGACAAAGACAGCCGTCCCGGCGAGGCCGACCTGATCGTCGCCAAGCACCGCAACGGCCCCACCGCCACGATCGAGATCGCCTTCCAGGGCCATTTCTCGCGCTTCGCCGACATGGCCCCGGGGGACTTCGGGTAGGAGATTGCCCGGCTCGCTAGGCTCTCGACATGGCTGACAGAGCGGTGCCCAATCTGCCCTCGCGCTCTTTCGACGAGACGATCGGTTTCTACGAAGCGGTCGGGTTCGACGTGGCGTATCGAGACGACGACTGGTTGATCCTGCGTCGAGGGGAGCTGCAACTGGAGTTCTTCCCCTACCCGGGTCTTGTTCCCGAAGAGAGCTCGTTCATGTGCAGCGTCCGCGTCGACGATGTCGACGGACTGTACCGGCAGCTCACGGAGGCCGGCGTGGCGGAGCGGACCGCCGGAGCACCTCGCCTGCAACCCATTCGGCCGCAACCGTGGGGACAACGCGCTGGCTTCCTCGTCGATCCAGACGGGACGCAGCTGCACCTCATCGAGAACGTGGCTTGACGCGTTCTCGAACCCAGGGGACCGCGATGGGTGATCTCGGACACCGCTTCCCGGCGGTGATGGCAGCGGAGTTGACGCTCGTTCTTGTGCGCTCAATGGCGTAGGCGCGCGTTTCGGTCAGGGCACAGTCAGCGGGCGTCGGTGCGGACGGGTCAAGCGCGCACCGCTCGTCAGCGTTGTTCGTTTGCGTATCGGTTAGGTTCTTCCGCGCGCTCCGCGACCGGCTATCGAGCTTTGCATGTTGGCGCTAGCGTCTTGCCGTGACCGATGATGGCTTGCCAAGTTCGCCGCTACGTGCCTTGATGGCCGAAAGCCAGGGGCGCCAGACCCGCGCTTATCAGTCGTGGGCGGAAGCACGCACCGATCCCGACGCTGCCATCGTGATCTCCGGAGACGACGGCGGCACCATCTACCTGACCGTGCCGCTTCGACTGACTCGCTGCAGCGCCGAACCGCTCGCGCAGCTCGCAGCCGAACTTGACGCGTTGGTCTGGGATGACCCCTCAATGCTCGAAATCACGGTGGAGCATCTGCCAGTGGGAAGCAGCGTGGCAGGAGGGACAGGTGGAGGCTTAGTCATCGACGACGTCTGGCTCCATCCAAAGGAGTTCGCGGAGCGACACATTCTCCGGGCGCGGCAGGTTCTCTTCTCTGCAGGAGATCCGACACCAGGCTCCGTTCGCTGACCCCATCGCGACCGGCAACCGCACTCCCGTCGACAGACATTCGCTCACGCTCATCGGATTCCAGCAGTCCTGGTGCAGCATCAGCGCGGAAATGCGATTCACCGTCAACCTGCTTACCGTGCGTAGGGACGAGGGGGGGTCGCTGATTGCACAGCGTCCCCACTGCGGCGCGAAGCACTCCGCCTCGACTCTCTATGGCGAATCCGTGCGCAGCACTCGAATCGGGCACCTGCTCGAGCACCGCGAGGACAAATGGTGGCGCGTCTACGAAGAACAAGACATGGATCGAGTCCGCGCCGACGTCGTCATCGCAATCGTCGAGCAGGGGCTTCCCTGGCTACGAAACCAAGTCGCCACGATCTAGTTCCGTACTCTCGCGCCGCAGGTTTGGAGACCGGCCTGCGGACACCTTCTGAGCAAGCGGGCCAAGTGAGGTAGGACGCGATGGTCCTGCTCGCGAATCAGGGGTGGCTGGGAACAGCAGGCGAGCGGTCGGTGTATCGACGCGCTCGTGCGGCGGGGTGTAGAGAAGAACTCACCCGGGCATGACGAAGTTGCCTGAGCGTTGAGTGATCTATCCGGAGGCTGAACCTGTGCAACTTACGCGCGTGCAACTTCAACGCTTCAAGCAGTTCGCTTCGAGCAGCGTAGAACTCAACCCTGGGCTCTCCATCGTCGCCGGTGGAAACAACGCCGGAAAATCGAGCTTTCTCCAGGCACTAGCGGTGTGGGAGTTCTGCAAGATAGCGACCGTAGCACAAAAGGGGTCCAGCTCTCTTCTAGACGGAATGACGAGCAGTCAGGGCTTCGGGCTCGGCGACGACGAATTCTCGCCGATCAACGTCCCATCACTAAAGCACCTCTGGAGCAACCTCAAGACGCAGAAGACCGACGAGGATCACGATGGGTACACCTTGCTCATCGCATGCGAATGGACCGACGGTGGGACCGCACATCGATTGGCATTCTCCCTTGCCCTTGCCAACGACCGCTTGTTCATAAAGGTCGCCGAGACAACGCTCACCGAAGGCGACCGCGCGCCAGTGCTGGCATACCTGCCACCTTTCGCAGGAATATCCGCGCGAGAAGAGCGCACGTTTGGGGCGGTGAGGCGGCGCCGGATCGGAGAGGGCCTTGCCGGGGCAGTTCTACGAAACCTGCTCCTCGACATGCGCGACGAGAACACGGCAGAACGAAAACGACTACGCGGCGAGAAGACCAAGATCGCTGATCCTGATCTGCGTGCGCTTCGCGCTTCCGATCCCTGGGAGGTGCTGCAGCAGACTCTTCGCGAGGTGTTCTCGGCCGAGGTGGCGATCGCAGACTTTGATGAGGAGTACCACACCTATATCCAGGCCAATGTAGTCAAGGGCACCGTGGACGGCTATCTGCTGACACGCCACCCCGGGTACAACGCTCGCGATCTCATGGTCGAGGGGAGCGGCTTTCTCCAATGGCTCAGTGTCTACACGCTTGCCACTTCGCGGAGCGTGGACATTTTGCTTTTCGATGAGCCGGACGCACACCTGCACGCATCGCTGCAGGCACAGCTCGTGGACCGACTACGACTACTTGCGGAGCGCTTCGGCAAGCAGGTCTTGCTTGCCACGCACTCGAGCGAGATTCTTCGTGCCACCGATCCCACGGACATCCTCGAGGTCCGTCAAGGGGGCAAGTTCCGCTACCTGAAGGGCGAGGAGCAAAAGGTCGGCCTTGTGGTCGGCATTGGGTCAACCTATGCTCCGCGCATCGAGAGGGTGCGTGACACCAAGAAGGTGTTCTTTTACGAAGGCAAGACGGACTTGTCGGTTCTCCGAGAACTAGGGGGAATCTGCGGTTTCCCGCTGCCCACTTCGATTGCTCACTGGCAGACGAACGAGCAGCATAAGGAGCGGAAAGTTCTGTGGCGTGCGCTCGATGATGAGTTCGGTGGTGTCGAAGCGTTTAGCTTGCGCGATCGGGATGACGACCCGATTGCGACCGTCGACACGGATCTCGAAGACAAGCGCATGCCCAGCGTGCATGGGTTCGAGACGCGCAAGTGGCGGCGCCGGTACATCGAGTCCTACCTCGTGCACCCTGCTGCATTGGCCCGCGCATCCGGGAAGAGCGAAGAAGAGATCCGGTCAATACTCCAGGACGAATTCGCGCTTGCCATCGGTGAGAACTTCCGAGACTCTGTAGTGCCAACGACACTTTGCGACATTCACGCCAAGTACATCCTGGATCGACTCGGAGTTTCGGCTGTGAAGGTGGCGAAGGCGTTCAAACCGGACGAAGTGTGCGAGGACGTGAAGACACTGCTTCGGCATCTGGGGGACTTCGCCGCAGCGTAGCTGCCGAGCGACGCCGGTGCCGCGTGGGTTGCTGCATTTCGCGGTGAACATGGCCCTGAAACGGACGTCGACCGGCCGCGCACCCGCCACTTCCGTGCATCGCCCGTTTAGGGAGCCCCTTGCGCGCCACGCCCGATGGGGGATCCGGCGCGTTGGTCCCTGAGTCTCTCGGGTCGTAGTCGGCGCACCCACCGCCGACTTGCCAGGCTGAAGCCGGCCCGCGGCGTACGGCTGCCGTTGGCGGAACCGGATGGCCCGGCGCACGAAGTCGGCACCAGCATCAGCCATCCACCCAGCGATCGCGAGGCTCGTTCACTCGCCGGATGGCTGGTCGACATCGAAGAGCCATAGCGGGCGCGTGCAGCCCAGCCCTGGCACGATATCCGGATGACGCAAGCCGACGATCGCTTCCAGGAGGTGAGGGCCGCGGAACTCGCGCTCCTCGGCGGAGAGGTCCGCAGCGATCCCGCGCGGGTGCGTGAGCTTCTCCATCCGGACTTCGTCGAGATCGGCCGTTCCGGTCGCCGTTGGACGAGGGACGAGACGATCGCCGCACTGGCATCGGAGGTAGCGCGCGTCACACCCGACACCGACGAATGGGAGTTCACCGAGCTGTCGCCGACGCTCGTCCTCGTGACGTATCGCGTCAGTTCGGCATCCGGTCAGAGCAGGCACTCGTCTCTCTGGGAGGTCGGAGGTGCCGCGCCTGTGATCCGCTTCCACCAGGGAACCGTCGTGACGCACGCTCAACACGTGCTCGATGGCGTGCGCGACAACCCGACTTCGGCTCCCACGGTCTGAGGACATCCGCGGTCACGTCGCGCGGTGTCGACCAGGTGGTCGCTGCCGTGACCGGTGCACGGGAAGCGCCTCCGGGCGGCGTACGCTCAGTGAGCCTCCGCCGCGGAGAAGTGCGGGCGGAGGTTGGCTGCGAGGACCCGGTCGAGCGCGCGGTCGGGCAGGATGCGGGCGAGCCGCGTCAGCATCGCGGCATCCCGGCCGATCGTGTAGCGCGTCTTCGGCCGCCCGGCTGTCGCGGCGGTGGCGAAGACCAGTGCGGCTCTGTCGGCCGGCACGCCCGAGGCGGTGAAGGCGGCGGCCTGCCGGATGATGGCCTCGACCAGGGCTCCGTAACGCCGGCGCTGGTCGTCGGTCATCGTCTCCAGAAAATGCCTGGCCCGCTCGATGCCGTGGCCGGTCATCTCGGTGGTCACTCCCCCGGGTTCGATCACGACGACCGATACGCCGTGCGGAGCGAGCTCGCGACGGAGCGCGTCGCTGACCGCCTCCAGGGCGAACTTCGCACCGGCGTACGCGCCGTATGTGCCCATCGCGATCCGACCGCCCAGCGAGCTGACATTGACGATTCGCCCGTGCGTGCCGAGGAGGAACGGCAGCATGGCCTGCGTGACGGCGATGTGGCCGAAGAGGTTCACCTCGAACTGGTGCCGCCACGCATCCAGGGGCAGGGTCTCGACCGGCGCGTTGACGGCGATACCCGCGTTGTTGATCAGGACGGTCAGCTTCGGGCCCATCGGGTCGTTCGCGATTCGCGCGACGACAGCCTCGATCTGCTCGGGTTCTGTGACGTCGAGGATCACCGGTTCGAGGTTGCGGGCGCGGATGCGATCGGCGTCCGTCACGCTCCGGACGCCGGCCAGGACGTGGTAACCACGACCCGCCAGTTCGCGCGCAGTCGCGAGACCCATGCCCGAGGAAGCACCGGAGATCAAGATCAGTTCACTTTCATGTGACGTTGTCATATGGGCCACGATAGCGTTTCATGTGACGATGTCAAATAGACTGGATCGATGATCAGCCGCGCCGACTCCGCTGCATCAACCCGCGCTGGCCTCCTCCGCGCCGCGTCGGAGCTGCTCGACGAGGGGGGAACGGATGCCGTCACTCTGCGCGCGGTCGGCGCGCGCGCCGGTGTGTCCCGAGGCGCGCCGTACGGGCACTTCGAGAGCAAGGAGCACCTGCTCACGGCCCTGAGTGTGCAGGCGTGGGAAGACATCGCCGACGAGCTCGCGGTGTTGCGCGCCGACCTCTCCCTCACGCCGGGTCGCCGACTCGAACTCGCTCTCTTCGCCCTCATCGATGTGGCTCGGTCGCGCCCGCACCTGTACTCGCTCATGTTCGTCTCGCCGCACGGCGACCCCGAGGCTGCCGTGCGCGCGGCCGGGCGTTCGCAGGACGAGTTCCTGGCGATCGTGGGCGATCTCGTGGGCGAGGAGAATGCGCGCCGCAACGGAGCGCTGCTGCTGTCCAGCGCGCACGGCATCGCCGGGCTGGAGCTCAGCGGTCACCTCGGCGCAGAGAAGTGGCACGTGGATGCGGACACGCTGGTCGGCATGCTCGTGCGGGCGATCCGTGTGGCGGCGGACGGTGAAGAGACCGAGTGACACCGCGGCGCCGGTCCATACTCGCCGGACGCGCAACGGCGGCCGCGCCGCTCGGCTCAGCCCTCTCCGCGGCCCTCACCCGCGACCAGGGAGTACTCGGTGCCGCCAACCGGAGCATCCGCGGGGGCGCGCCACGTCCACGCCCAGCGGATCACGAAGGCGAGGAGCAGCACCTCGACGCCGATCGACAGACCGTAGAAGAACGCCCATTCCCACGTCGCCCCGGCGGCGTTGAAGATCGAGTAAGGGATGTAGAGGGATGCCGCGACGATGTTCACGACGCGGCTCGCCCGGGCGGGGAGCGTCACCGTGAGCACGACCACGAGGGCCGGGATCGCGACGGATGCGAGCATGAAGGTCAGCAGCGTCGCGCTGACCTCGAACCTCCAGACGAGGCCGTCGCGGATGCCGTCGACGACGCCCGGTTTGTAGAGGTTGAAGAAGTCGACGTAGATGTACAGGAACATGAAGGTCGTCCAAGCGGCCGCGATCTTGAGCGGCGCCGCGATCGGCAGGGTGTGGGACACGTTCGGAATCTCCTTGTGCGTGGGATACGGCTGACATCGGGTGCGGGCGGACTCAGATCACGACGACGACCTTTCCGCGCGCGTGGCCGCTCGCGACGTGACGAAGCGCCTCGGCAGCCTCGTCGAGCGGATAGGCGCGGTCGATCGCGGGCGTGATCCGCCCTGTCGCGAGCAGATCCGCCAGGACGAGCAGGTCGTCGCGCTTCCCGAGCGACGTGAACGGCTTCAGCCGCTGGCGGGTGAAGCCGGACAGCATCCGGGCTCTGAGGATCCTCCCGAGGGGACCGATCCAGCGGCCGCCGTGCCCGCTGTTCGGGATCATGGTCCCGGTCGGGGTCAGGACGCGGCGGACGTCCACGAGCGGGTGGCGCTCCACGTTGTCGAGGATGACGTCGTACCGCCCGTCGCCGCTGGTGAAATCGGTGCTCGTGTAGTCCACGACGTGGTCGGCCCCCAGCGACCGGACGAGCTCCACGTTCCCGGTGCTGCACACACCCGTCACCTCGGCGCCCAGGGACTTCGCGATCTGTACCGCGAACGAGCCCACACCGCCGGACGCTCCCGTGACAAGCACCCTGTCACCGAGGCCGGCCTTCGCGATGTCGCGCAGGGCCTGCAGCGCCGTCATCCCGGATGTCGGCACGGCCGCGGCCTCCGTGACCGACAGGCCGTCCGGCACCGGGACGAGGTGGTCCGCCGGGACGACGGCGTACTCCGCGAGGGCGCCCGTCCCGGTCCACCCGAACACCTCGTCGCCGGGGCGGAGCGCTGTCACGTCCTTCCCCACCGCGGCGACGACGCCCGCGAGATCCGTGCCGGGGATCCCTCGTCGTGGCCGGCGGAGCCCGAACACGAGCCGCAGCACGTAGGGTCGGCCGATCATGACGAAGTGGTCGCCGGGATGCAGGGAGACGGCGCCCACCCGAACGAGCACCTCGCCGCGACCGGGCGTCGGGATACCCAGCTCGGCCGGCTCGAGAGCCGAGGGTGGGCCGTAGTGGCGCTGGACGACGGCCCGCATGCTCTCCGCGGCCTGGCGGACGGTCGTCGTGCGCCCGGCGTCCTTCGACGGATGCTCGATTCCCACGGTGCCTCCTGTCATCCGAGTCACGCCCATGCGTCGACTCGTACACTGTACGTCGTACACCGTACTATGACTCGTACGCTGTACGATTGTCAAGTCTTTCGAGTGCGTGAGGAGACCCGTGGCCGCGAGAGAACAGCGTGACTCAGGACCCGACAGCGGGCTGAGCAAGGCGCGCGTGGTCACCGAGGCGATCCGGATGGCCGATCGCGAGGGGGTCGAGGGACTGAGCATGCGCCGCCTCGCCGGCGCGCTCGGTGCCGGCGCGATGTCGCTCTACCACTACGTCGCGAACAAGGAAGAGCTGCTGGACGCCATGATCGACGTCGTGTTCACGGAGATCGAGCTGCCGTCCGACGCCGACGACTGGCGGACCGCGATGCGACGCGAGGCCCACTCCGCGCGCGGGGTCCTCGCGCGCCATCCCTGGGCGATCGCCCTGATGGAGTCGCGGACCTCGCCCGGCCCCGCGAACTTCCGTCACCGCGAGGCGGTCACCGCCTGCCTGCGGAAGGCCGGCTTCTCGGTCGTCATGGCGACCCACGCGAACTGGCTCCTCAACGCCCACGTGTACGGCTACGCCTTGCAGGAGGCCAGCCTCCCCTTCGACAGCGCCGCCGAACTGGCCCAGATGACCGAGGACGTCTATCTGCCGCAGATTCCCGCCGACGAGTTCCCGTACCTCCACGAGTCCGGCACGGCGCTCGTCGCGGCGGGCTACGACCCGACCCAGGAGTTCGCGTTCGGCCTCGACCTGATCCTCGACGCGCTCGAACCGCTGCGGACGCCTGCGTAGCGGCATCCTGCGGAGCAACCCCCTTCCGTCGTGGCCTATGCGTCCGCTATGTTCGGGCCACTTATCCGCCACACCCCAGGAGGCGATCCACATGTCCGCACCAGGTCCCATCGATCCGGCCACACCCCCGCCGGCCGCACCCGCGCCGCCCGCCTACACCCAGCCCGCTGCGCCCGTCCCCGGGCGGACGCTGGGCATCGTCGCGTTCGTGGTGTCGATCTTCTTCTCCCTCATCGGCCTGATCCTCGGGATCGTGGCGCTCGTGCAGAGCAGGAGGGCGGGGGCGAAGAACGGATGGGCGGTCGCCGCGATCATCGTCGGCGCCGTCCTCTTCGTGCTCACGGTGATCATCGTCATCCTGGCCGTCGTCGGCGCCTCGGAGCTGATCCGGATGTGCGGCGACCTCGGCCCGGGCACCCATCAGGTCAACGGCGTCACCGTGACCTGCGGCGGCTGAGCCGCGACAGGAACACGTTCTCGCATCTCGCTCGGGGATCGGCCACCGTCAGGTGAGCCGGTCCCCGAGCTCTTCGTCCAGCGCGGGGTGCGAGGATGCACGGCGGGCATACGCCGCACCTCCGCGGCGTTGCCGTGAACCGGACGCCGGGAGACCCCCGCCGCCGATCGGCCGCACCCGGCCGCAAGACAAGGAGCACCACCCATGCGCGCACTCATCCACTCCACGTTCGGCGACCCGGCCGAGGTCCTCGAGGTCGCGGAGCGGCCGCTGCCCGAGCCCGGCCCGAAGCAGGTGCGCGTCCGCACCCTCCTGTCGCCGATCCACAACCATGACCTGTGGACGATCCGCGGCACGTACGGCTACAAGCCCGAGCTGCCCGCCGCAGCCGGGACCGAGGCCGTGGGCGTGATCGACGCGCTCGGCGAGGGCGTCACCGGATTCGAGGTGGGCCAGCGGGTCGTCACGGGCGGCACGTTCGGGGTCTGGAGCGAGTACTTCGTGGCCGCGGCATCCGCTCTCGTCCCTGTCCCGGACGGGATCGACGACGAGACCGCCGCCCAGCTCGTCTCGATGCCGTTCAGTGCGCTGAGCCTCCTCGCGTCGCTCGACGTGCAGCCGGGGGACTGGATCGCGCAGAACACCGCCAACGGTGCCGTCGGCCGGCTGCTCGCCCAGTTCGCTGCGGCGCGCGGCGTGCGAGTGCTGGGCCTCGTGCGGCGGGATGCCGGCGTGGACGAGCTCGCCGCCGCCGGCATCCACGACGTCGTCTCGACCGAGCGGGCGGACTGGCGTGAGCGTGCGGCGGCGATCCTCGGCGACGCGGCCCCCCGCGCGGCGGTGGACTCGGTCGGCGGCGCAGCTGCCGGTGAGCTGCTGTCGCTGCTCGGCGAGGGCGGGACGCTCGTGTCGTTCGGCTCCATGGGGTCGAGCACGCTCGAGCTGTCGGCGGGCGACCTCATCTTCAAGCAGGCCGTCGTGAAGGGCTTCTGGGGCAGCCAGGTGAGCAAGACGATGGATGCCGCGACCCGCGGCGCGCTCTTCGGCGAGCTGGTTCAGCGCATCGGCTCCGGCGAGGTCACGCTCCCGGTCGAGGCGGTGTTCCCCTTCGAAGAGGCCGGTGCCGCGGTCGAGGCGAGCGACACCGCCGGTCGCGCCGGGAAGGTGCTGCTCCGCTTCTGAGGCGGCGGGGCGACGCGGCGGGAACACACCCCCCGACCTGCCGCGGGGAGCGGGCACGCCGGGCGATATGCTCGTGCCGCGAGGGCACCCGAGCGCTCGTCACCCATCACCCGAACGGATGGAACACGTGCTGTCACGCAGACAGTTCCTGCTCCGCAGCGCCCTCCTTGCGGCAGCCACCGGCGTCAGCCTCCCGGACCTGGCGCCGCGCTTCCTGGAGGGATCGTCGGCGACGGCCGCGGGGGCGGGAGACATCCCGACCACGCTCCTGCAGACGATCAGACAGGGCGGGGTGGTGAAGGGGAGCTACCGCGGTCTCACCACCGGCCCCGGCGAACCGTACATCCCGCGGCTCGACGTGCTCCTCGCGAAGCCGGACGCCGCCCGCGCGGCATCCCGTCGCTCGCTCCTGTACCTGGGCCACCTGTCCGACCTGCACGTCATCGACGCGCAGTCGCCGGGGCGCATCGAGCCCATGATCGTGCAGGACCACTCCGCGTGGGGCTCGGCGTTCCACCCGCACGATCCGCTCAGCCCGCACGCCACCGCCGCGATGGTGCAGGCGTTCTCGGATGCGCGCTACAGCCCGCTCACCGGGGCGCCGATGGGCGCGGCCATCGTCACCGGCGACAGCGCCGACATGCACTCGCACCTCGAGCTGCGCTGGTACATCGACCTCATGGACGGCAAGTCGGTCGATCCCGCCAGCGCGGGGAAGAGGTTCCAGGGTGTGCAGGCATGGGCGGAGGCGACGTGGGCGTACCGCCCCGGCGACCCCACCGGAGGGCCGTTCGGCGACTACGGGTTCCCGCAGCTGCCCGATCTGCTCGCGCAGGCGATCGCGCGGCCCGTGGAATCGGTCGGCCTCCCCGCCCCCTGGTACGCCGTCTACGGCAACCACGACACCCTGCTCCTCGGCACCTTCGACCTCAGCCCGCAGCTGCACGCGCTCGCGGTCGGCGGCGAGAAGTCGTACTCGCTGGATGCCACAGCCGGCAGCATCCTGAACGGGTACGCCTCGAGCGGCAGCGCGTTCCAGCAGGCGATCGACGCGCTCGGGCTCGCCCTGGGGCGGCCGGGCTTCCGGTCGGTCACGGCGAACCCCGAGCGGTTCCTCTTCGCGCAGCGCGAGTTCATGGCGGAGCACTTCGAGACCGCGTCCGCGCCGGGTCCGGTCGGCCACGGCTTCACGCAGCACAACCTCGACTCGGGTGAGACGTGGTGGCAGACGGACCTGTCGCCGCACATCCGGGCATTCGGACTCGACACCTGCAACCAGGTGGCGGGACCGGACGGCGCCGTGCCCGACGTGCAGTTCCGCTGGCTGGAGCGCGAGTTGGAGAGGGCGCAGACCGAGAAGAAGCTCGTCCTGATCTTCAGCCACCACAACAGCCTCACCCTCGAGAACCGGGCGCAGCGCCCCGGCGACACCGAGGTGCTGCACGGCGCCGAGGAGTTCGTCGACCTGCTGCTGAGATACCCGGTGGTGATCGGATGGCTCAACGGGCACACGCACCTCAACCAGATCCTGGCCCACACGACGTCGTCGGGCGGCGGCTTCTGGGAGATCACGACGGCGTCGTGCATCGACTTCCCGCAGCAGCAGCAGGTCGTGGAGGTCGTCGACAACCGCGACGGCACGATGTCGCTGTTCACGACCGTGCTCGATCACGCGTCTCCGGCGGTGCCGGGACGGAGCGGCAGCGTCCGGGATCTCGCGTCGCAGAGCCGGGAGTTCGCCGCGAACGACTGGGCCGAGACGCCGATGATGCGTCGCGGGTCGCCGCTCGACCGCAACACGGAGCTGCTGCTGCGCGCTCCGTTCGACCTGTCCGCGATCACGGACGCCGCGCTGGAGGCGCAGCACATGACCGAACGCGCGCGACTCGTCGCCTACGAGACGGCGAGGGGGCTGTGATGCGGCGCCGGGCCGTGGTCCTGGCCCTCCTCCTCGCCCCGCTCCTCGCGGGCTGCTCGCAGGTCGCGGCGATCGCCCCGGTGGGTGGGGACCACCTCGCCGAGGTGCGGTACGCGGCGATCGACGTCCTCCTCGACAAAGGGATCGACGTCCTGGTGGCGCCGGACTGCACGCAGGCGGCGTCGGGCGCGGTGTCGTGCACCGGGAAGACGACGGACGGCACACCCCTCGCCGCGACATCCCCAGCCGACGACCAGACGGTCGTCACCGTCACCGTGGGCGATCGCACGCTCTACTCCGGGGCGATCATGACCGTGCTCGACGACGCGGCGAGGAAGGGATGAGGGCCGTGCTCGCGCGGGGCTGGCCGGTCTTCTTCGCCGTCGTCGTCGGCAATGCCGCGGTCCAGGCGCTGACGTCGCTGCCGCAGGCGACACCCGGCCCGGGCGTCGTCTTCGTGCTGCTCGCCGCGGCATCCGCCATCGCCCTCGTCCTCTCCCTCGCCATGGTCGTCGCGCGGATGCGGTCGGCCGCGGATGCCGGTGCGCCGGCGTGGCGGTGGACCGACGGCGTCGTGGCGCTCGCCGCCGTGATCGTGGTCGCTCTGGCGGGGCTGGTGTCGTCGTGGCTCGTCACCCCCGCGATCGCCGTGGTGCTGATCGTCCTGGCAGGCGTCGCGGTGGGGCGTGGCGCCGCCGGGTTCGCGGCGTTCCGGCGCACCCCGGGGCGCGCCATCCTCCTCCTCCTCGCGACGCTCGCCGGCGTCGGACTGCTGTGGCTCGGAGCCCTCCTCCTCGGCTTCTTCGTCACGGGCTGGCTCGCGGCCGGGCTGACGTGGCTCAGCTTCGGCATCGCCGTCGTCCTCCTGCTCTGCGGCTGGACCGCGCTCGCGCGCCGCGCCGTCGGTTGACGCCGTCTCGCCCGCGGCGTCGGCTCACGCGCCCCGCTGTCAGCTGACGCCTCCGAACCGATCACGGCGGCACTGCTCCTGACCGCGCGGATGTGCAGGATGTCGGAGATGTGCAGGATGTCGGACCGAATCGGCGCGGATGCTCCGACATCCTGCACATCTCCGAAGAATCAACACGGCCCGAGCTCACCCGGACGGCGCTTCGATGCCGAAACCGCGCGCGGTCGACGCGCGCACGACGAGGCGCGTCGGCAGCACGGTCGCGGTCGGCGTGAGGGTCTCACCCGCGGCCGCGCGGGTCAGCAGGCCGATCGCGGCGGCGGCCATCTCGCGGATCGGCTGGTGGACGCTGGTGAGCGCCGGCGTCAGCACCCGCGCCGTGCGCACGTCGTCGAAGCCGACCACGAGGACGTCGTGCGGGATGCCTCGGCCGGCGTCCGCCGCGGCCGCGTAGACGCCCTCGGCCAGCGTGTCCGCGCACGCGAAGACGCCGAGGCGCTCGCCCGGCCGGACCGACGCCATGAACGGCGCGCAGCGTCGTCGCGCCGTGCGTCCCGTCCAGTCCACGTCCACGCGCTGCACGTCCGCGTCCGGCAGCCGTCGGCGCACCTCGGCGACGAAACCTTCGATGCGCGCCCGGCCGAACCGGTAGGCGGGCGTCCCGGTGACGACGAGGAAGCGGTCTGCGCCCGCGTCGATGAGGTGCGCGGCCGCCGACTCCCCGCCGTCGCGGTCGGTCGTGTGCACGACGGGCAGAGGCGGCGTGTGCACCGAGCGCGGATCGAGGAGGACCACGGGGATGACGGCGGCCTCCAGCTGGGCGAGCTGGCCGGCGGTCGGCACGACCAGGCCCAGCACCACACCGGCCGACCCGCGGGCACGGATGCGCGCGGGCCAGTCGTCGTCGGGGCGATCGCGTTCCGCCGTCAGGACGAGGTCGAACCCGGCGGCGGCCGCAGCCCCGCGCGCCCCCGCGGTGACCTCGTCGGAGTAGGGGTCGTGGAAGTGCCCGAGCACGAGATCGAACAGGCGTGCGGTGCCGGCGCGCGGCCGCCCCCGCGCCTCACCCGATCGCGCGTAGCCGAGCCGGCGGGCCGCCGCGAGCACCCGCGCGCGGGTGTCGGACGCGAGGTCTCCGCGCCCGGCGAGCGCTCGCGACACGCTGGCGACGCTGAGCCCGGTCGCCGCGGCCACGGCGGCGAGCGTGACGCGGGATCGCGGGGGCTGCGGCATCCACCTATTTTTGCGCAAACTGCTCGCCGTGGCGTCCGTTCCTTGGCATCCTCGCGGAGAGGTCGACGCCGACCGGGACAGGAGGGCAGCGATGCCGAGCGCACTGCGCGTCGCGATGATCGGGACGGGATTCATGGGCAAGGCCCACTCCCACGCGTGGCGCACGGCACCACGGTTCTTCGACCTGCCGGCCGAGCCGCGCATGGCGGTGATCGTCGGGACGGACGCCGCCCGTACGACGGCCGCGGCCGAGCGCTTCGGCTGGGAGGAGGGCTCGACCGACTGGCGGCAGGTGGTCGCGCGCGACGACATCGACGCCGTCGACATCTGCTCGCCCGGCGACACCCATGCCGAGATCGCCGTGGCGGCGCTCGCCGCCGGCAAGCACGTACTGTGCGAGAAGCCGCTCGCGAACTCCGTCGACGACGCCGAGCGCATGGCGGATGCGGCGGCTGCGGCATCCGGTCTCGTCGCGCTGTGCGGCTTCAGCTACCGCCGCACACCGGCGCTGGCGCTCGCCCGCCGGCTCATCGCGGACGGGCGGATCGGCGAGGTGCGGCACGTGCGCGCGCAGTACCTGCAGGACTGGCTGTCGGCTGCCGAGGCGCCCGCGACGTGGCGCCTCGACCGGGAGCGCGCAGGGTCGGGCGCGCTCGGCGACATCGGCGCGCACAGCGTCGACACGGCGCAGTGGCTCACCGGGTCGGCCATCGTCGAGGTGTCGGGGGTGCTGCGGACGTTCGTGACGGAGCGTCCCGCCCGCGCCGATGCGGTGGGACTGGGCGGCGTGGGCGACCGTGACGCCCCCCGCGTGCCCGTCACGGTCGACGACGCCGGGGCGTTCACCGCCCGCTTCGACGACGGCGCGCTCGGCGTGTTCGAGTTCTCCCGGATGGCGACCGGACGCCGCAACGCCAACCGCATCGAGATCGACGGCGAGCGCGGCAGCATCGCCTTCGACTTCGAGCGGATGAACGAGCTCGAGGTGTACGACGCCGCCGACGAGGCCGGGGTGCAGGGCTTCCGGCGCGTGCAGGCGACCGAGGCGGGGCACCCCTACCTCGAGGCCTGGTGGCCGGTCGGGCACGGGCTCGGCTACGAGCACACGTTCACGCACGAGATCGTCGACTTCGTGCGGGCGGTCGCGGGCGAGGGGCCGGTCGAGCCGGACTTCGCGCAGGCGCTCCAGGTGCAGCGCGTGCTCGCAGCCGTGGAGGAGAGCGACCGCTCTCGAGGGATCAGGACAGCAGTGGGAAAGGCGACGGCATGACGAAGAAGGCGCTCGTGGTGCGGGGCGGATGGGACGGCCATCACCCCGTCGAGGCGACAGAGCTGTTCCTCCCGTTCCTGCGGGACAGCGGGTTCGACGTCCGGGTGGAGGAGTCGAACGACGTCTATGCGGATGCCGCGGCGATGGCCGACGTGGACCTCATCGTGCAGTCGGTGACGATGTCGGAGATCTCGAAGGAGGCGTTCGGCGGCCTCCGCCGCGCGGTGGAGGCGGGCGCGGGGCTCGCGGGCTGGCACGGCGGCATCGCCGACTCGTACCGCACCTCCTCGGACTACCTGCAGCTGATCGGCGGGCAGTTCGCGACCCACCCGTCGAAGGAGCCGTCCGGCCTGGTGGGTGACGAGACGGACAACTACCTGCCCTACACGGTGGAGATCACCGACCTCGGGCGCGCGCACGAGATCACCGCCGGGATCGCCGACTTCGCCCTGACCACGGAGCAGTACTGGGTGCTGCACGACGACCTCATCGACGTCCTCGCCACCACGACGCATCCCGTCCAGCCGTACCATCCGTGGCATCGCCCGATCGTGTCGCCTGCGGTGTGGACGCGGCTGTGGGGAGACGGCCGCATCTTCGTGTGCACGCCGGGCCACAGCCTCGACGTGCTGCAGGACGACAACGTCCGCACCCTGATCGAGCGCGGGATGCTGTGGGCGGCCCGCGCATGAACCGCGTCGGGATCGTCGGCCTCGGGGTCATCTCGCGCGCCTACCTCGACACCCTCGCCGACGCGGCCGGCGTGCGCATCGTCGCCGTGGCCGACCTCGACGCCGATCGGGCCGCGGCGGCGGCCGCAGGCATCCCGGGATGCCGTGCGCTCACGCCGGCCGCGCTGTACGCCGACCCCGAGGTGGACACGGTGCTGAACCTCACCATCCCGGCCGCGCACGAGGAGGTGGCGCTCGCAGCGCTCGCCGCGGGGAAGGACGTCTACGGCGAGAAGCCCCTGGCCGCGACGCTCGCCGCCGCCCGGACGGTCGTCGATGCCGCCGCGGCGGCCGGGCGACGCCTCGGCTGCGCGCCCGACACGGTGCTCGGCACCGGAGTGCAGACCGCTCGCGCCGCCGTGGAGGCCGGCACGATCGGTGCGCCCGTGGGCGCGAGCGCGACGTGGGTGTCCGCGGGGCACGAGAGCTGGCACCCGCACCCGGACTTCTACTACCGCGCGGGCGGCGGACCGCTCCTGGACATGGGCCCGTACTACCTCACGTCGCTCGTGCACCTGCTCGGTCCCGTCGCGTGGGTGCAGGGCGCGAGCAGCCGGGCACGCGACACCCGCGTCATCGCGACCGGGCCGCGCGCGGGGGAGTCCATCCCGGTCGAGGTCGAGACGCACGTCACCGGCGTGCTCGGTCACGCCGGCGGCGCGCTGTCGACGGTGACGTTCAGCTTCGACGCGGTCGCGTCCCGTGCCGAGCCGATCGAGGTCTACGGCGTGGACGGGATGCTCGTGCTGCCGGATCCGAACCACTTCTCGGGGTCCGTCCACCTGCGCCGCGTGGGCTCCGCCGCCGAGGAGGAGCTGCCGGTCTCGGCCGGCTACGAGGACGCCGCACGCGGCGTCGGGCTGCTCGACTTCGTCGCGGGAGACGGCCGCGCGTCCGGAGACGTCGCGCTGCACGTGCTCGAGGTCATGACGGCGCTGCTCGATTCGGCGGCGGAGGGCGCCCGCATCCCGCTCACCACCACCGTGGAGGTCCCGCCGCTCGTGCCGCTGACTCCGGCCGCGCGCTGGCACGGCTGACGCATCAGTTCTCCCGACTCGCGTCATAGACATTCCCGATCCCCGTCTTGAGAAAGGGCCATGCGCATCGCGCCGCCCGCTCGGGACCGGACCTCTGGGGGGTTCGGCCCGCAATCTCGATAGGGGATCGAATGAGAAGGACACACGTGCGCGCCCGAGCGCGCGTCACCGCGGCGGGAGTGGCGGTCGCGATCGCCGCGGCGCTGCTGGCCGCTCTGCCAGGGGCGACGGCCCAGGCCGACGCGGGCGGACCCGCGCCGGTCGAGCAGCGGCCGGCCTCCATGGTCACCGCGGACTCGCTGCCGACGGTGCAGATCGACTCCGGCGTGGTGTGGGCGCAGGTCATCGCCGGCGGCACCGTCTTCGCCGGCGGCTCGTTCCAGAACGCACGCCCGGCCGGCGCCGCGCCCGGGGTGGGCCTGATGCCGCGGGCGAACATCCTCGCCTACGACCTGAAGACGGGCGTCGCCACCGCCTTCGCGCCGACCATCAACGGCGCCGTCAAGTCGCTCGCGCTCTCACCCGATAAGCGCACGCTGTACGTCGGCGGCTCCTTCACCCAGGTGAACGGGGAGTCCCGCTTCAACCTCGCGGCGTTCGATGTCGCGACCGGTGCGCTGCTCTCGTTCAAGGCTCCGATCGGCGGGTCGTACGTCAACGCGATCGCCGTCACCGACTCGACGGTCTACGTCGGCGGCCTGATCGGCGCGGCCAAGGGCGTGGCCCGGAAGAACCTCGCCGCCGTGTCGCGGTCCGGTGCACTCCTCGCGTGGGCGCCGACGACCGACCGCCAGGTGGATGCCATGACGCTGACGCCCGACGGCTCGCGCTTGATCATCGGCGGCCGGTTCGCCACCGTGAACGCCGCGTCGCAGCGGGGACTGGCCGCGCTCGATCTGAGCTCGGGCGCCCTTCTCCCATGGGCCGTCTCCCAGCGGGTGATGGACGACGGCAGCGGACGCTCGGGCATCTGGTCGCTGACGACGGACGGTACCGCGGTCTACGGCTCGTCGTGGCTCTACGGCGCGGCGGGCACGCTGGAAGGCGCCTTCTCGGCCGAGCCGACGACCGGCGCCCTTCGGTGGGTGGCCGACTGCCATGGCGACCATTACGGCATCTACTCCGACGGGACGACGGTCTACACGACGAACCACGTGCACGACTGCGAGACCATCGGCGGATTCCCGCAGGTGGAGGAGGGCGCCGGAAATCAGCAGCACGTCGCGGCCTACACCGCCGCGGCGAAGGGCACCGCCAACGCCACCAAGGACCCGGACTACGCGGTGCTGAACTGGGCCGGAAGCCCGGCTCCCGCGCTGGTGAGCTGGTTCCCCACATTCGCGACCGGGACCGCGACGGGCCAGGGCCAGGCCGGATGGACGATCACCGGCACCGGCGAGTACGTCGTGATCGGGGGCGAGTTCCCCACCGTCAACGGCGGTCGGCAGCAGGGCCTGGCGCGCTTCTCGACCCATCCGGACGGCGGTGCCACGCAGGGTCCTCGGCTGTCCGCCGCGGGATGGACCCCGACGGCCGCGACGGATGCCGGGACCACGCGCGTCAGCATCCCGAACAACTGGGACCGCGACGACCTGGACCTGCGCTACGAGCTGTGGGAGCAGGGCGGTGCAGCCCCCGTGGCGCAGACCGACGTCCCGTCGCCGTTCTGGACCCGCACGCCGGTCACGCTCGCCGCCACCGGGATCGCGCCCGGGTCGACGCACACCTACACGGTGGTCGCACGGGACGGAGACGGGAACATCGCGCGCAGTGCGCCGGTCACCGTCGTGGATCCGCGCGCGCCGGCGGCGGACCAGTTCGTCGCGAAGGACGCCTTCGGTCGCGACATCCCGACCGGGTGGGGCACGGCCGACACGGGCGGACCGTGGACGACCACCGCCGGATTCTCGGTGTCGGGCGGCGCCGGGCAGATCTCGGTCGCCGCGGGTCAGACGCGGGCGGCCGCCCTCGGCGCCACCAGCGTCACCTCGGACTCGGCTCGGCTGTCCGTCGGCCTGAGCCGAGTGCCCGACGGAGGCGGGGCGCAGATCAACTACGTGGCGAAGAAGACGGCGGGCGGCGAATACCGGGCCAAGGTGCGCGTCACCGCCGCCGGCTCGGTCGTCGTGTCGGTGGCCAGTCTCGTGGGGACGACGGAGACGCTGCTCTCCACCAAGACGCTCTCCGGATTCATCTACACACCCGCGTCCGCGCTGCAGCTTCGAGTCGACCTCACGGCGGGTTCCTCCACTCAGTTGAGCGTCAAGGCGTGGCCGGCCGGATCGGCGGAGCCCACGGCATGGACGGTGTCGGCGACCGACGGCGACCCGGCGCTCCAGGGCGCCGGTCAGGTCGGCGTCAACGCCTACGTGTCAGGCAGCACGACGGGCGGACCTCTCGTGGTGAGCGTCGACGACCTCGACGTGCGCTGAGGCATCAGCCGACAGCCGCCACGCCCCCTGGCGCCACCAAGGAGGGAACACTCGGCGGATCGGCATTCCGGATAGGCGTACGCGCCGGAGCCATGCAAGAGAGAGAGGGCGGGCGCGGATCACCGCGTCCGCCCTCTCTCTCGTTCGCCGCGAAACTGCCGGGCCCCGCAAGTGGCGATCATCGCGCATGTCCACTACAGTGATAGGAACATCCACTCAATGAAAGATTAATGGGAGCGAGAGATCAGATGTTCTGGGGAGTTCTCGTCCACATCGGATACAACCTCTACCTCGAGGAATCCGTCGAGCTGCCCGCTGTCTTCCACGACTCTCCGTACCCCTACTTCCAGTACAGCCCCCGGCTCCAGGTCGATGACCGCGTGTGGCGAGACCTCGTCGACTACGCCGCCGACAACGGCGTCACCGCGATGGTGCTCGACCTGGCGGACGGCATCCGCTACGACTCCCACCCGGAGATCGCCGTCGAGAACGCGTGGTCGACCGAGCGCCTGAGGGATGAGATCGCGGGTCTGCGGCAGCGGGGCATCGAGCCGCTGCCCAAGCTCAACTTCGGGGCCGGCCACGACATCTGGCTGAAGGAGTACTCGCGCCAGGTGTCGACGCCGGTGTACTACGCGGTCGTCGACGACCTGATCGACGAGGTCGGGGCGATCTTCGAAGGTCCGCGCTTCTTCCATCTCGGGATGGATGAGGAGACTTACGAGAACCAGCGCTACAACGAGTACGTCACCATCCGGCAGGGCGACCTCTGGTGGAACGACCTGCTGCGGATGGTCGGTCGGGTCGAGGCGAACGGCTCCCGGGCCTGGGTCTGGTCGGACGCGGCCTGGCACCATCCGCGCGAGTACTACCGCCGCATGCCGACGTCCGTGCTGCAGAGCAACTGGTACTACAACCCGGGCTTCGACGCGGATGAGACCGGACGCCCGAAGCGCGTGAACCACGACGACGGCACCGCGTACATGACGTACCTGGACCTGCAGGACGCCGGGTTCGATCAGGTGCCCACCGGCAGCGTGTTCCCACCGTTCGACAACATGGTGGGCACCGCGGAGTTCGCCCGTGACCGTCTGGATCCGGATCGCGTCGTCGGGATGCTCAACTCGGTGTGGGTGCCTCCCCTGGAGAGCACGAGAGACCTGCAGATGGCCATGATCGACCGGCTCGCCGAGGCGCGCGACGCGTACGAGGGGAAGCGGTCATCGTGAGTCGCGCCGTGGTCCTCCTCGAGACACGCGACCCGTGGGCGACGTTCGCCCGGGAGATGTTCGATCACCTGCGGCTGGCATACGCGTCCCGCGCCGCCGGAGACCTCGCCTCGTCGCTCGACGACGCCGGGGTGCTGCTGATCCCGTCCGCCGTGACGCTCGACGAGGCATCCGTGCGTCGGGTCGGGGAGTGGGTGCGCTCCGGGGGCGCGCTGCTCTGCGGTGGTGGCGCGGCGGCGTTCGGTCCCCTCGCGGGCGTCGAGGACGCCGACGCCGTGCCGGACGGCCACATCCGGATCGATCCGGACGTGCCGTGGGCGGCCCGCTTCGACGTCATGCTGCACGCCTTCGGCGGTCGTGTCCTCCGATCGCTGGACGACGTCGAGGTGCTCGCACGCTGGATCGACGGATCTCCCGCCGTGACCCGACGCGCCGTCGGCGCAGGCAGCGTCATCGTGCTGGGGCCGGATGTCTGGCAGTCCGTCGGCCGCATCCAGCAGGGCTGGCCCGTGACCGGGCCAGGCCACCCCGCCGGCGACGGCTCGGCGCCGGTCGGCGCCGACGACATCCTGCGCTGCGACGATGGGCTCGCGCTGGACTACGTCGCCGATCGCGCGCTGCCCGACGGGAGCACCCCCGAGGGGGCGTACCCGGCGTCGTATCCGCCGATCACCCCGGTGCCGGTCTTCCATCGCGCGCACGCGGATCTGTGGCGGGAGCTGGTGCTCCAGCTGCTGCGGGACGCGGCGGCATCGGGCTCTGTCCCGCTCGCGTGGCTGCACTACTGGCCGAGCGGTGTCGACGCCGTCGGCCACATGTCGCACGACGCCGACCAGAACAAGGACGAGCACGCGCGACTCGCCCTCGGCGCGTTCGCCGATGCCGACGTGCGGGTGAGTTGGTGCCACTGCTGGCCGGGCGGCTACAGCGCCGACGTGATCGAGGCGATCGGCGCGGCGGGGCACGAGCACGCGCTGCACTACAACGCCCTCGACATCGACGACGGGATGCCCTGGGGCGAGAGCGGGATGGCGGAGCAGAAGGCGTGGGCGGAGGCGCTCGTCGGCGGTCCGGTGGTGGTGAACAAGAACCACTACACGCGGTGGGAGGGCTGGACCGAGTTCTTCGGCTGGTGCGACGACCTCGGCGTCGAGCTGGACCAGACCCGCGGTCCGAGCAAGCCCGGCACGGTGGGGTTCCCGTACGGCACCACGCACGTCGGATTCCCCGTGGACGCCGACGGACGGCGCTTCGACGTCCTGTCGATGCCGCTGCACACGCAGGACGTCGGCTATCAGAGTCACGAGGACGTGATCGACGTGATCCTCGACGAGGCGCTCGCCCGCCACGGGGTCGCGCACTTCCTCTTCCACGGGACGAACATGGTGGGCAATCAGCGGGTCGCCCGCGCCGTACGCCGGGCGGCGGACGCAGGACGCGCGCGGAGCATGCCCTGGTGGACCGCCGGCGAGATCAACTTGTACGAGCGTCTGCGGCGCGGGGTCGACATCGAGGTCGCGGGGCGTCCGGACGAGGTGGTGCTGAGCATCCGTTCGTCGTCCCCTCTCTCGGAGGCGGGGCTGGTCGTCGACGTCCCCGGACGCGCAGAGGACTGGCAGGCGGCGCTCGACGGCACCCGGCTGCCCGTGGCGGACGTGCAGCGCGCCGGTCGTCACGCCATCGAGATCACCCTGGATCTTCCCGCCGGACCCACCCAGATCGTGCTCACGAGGCACGGCCTGACGGAATGACCCCCCGGGGGCTCGTCTCCCGAACGACACGCAACCGAGTGAACCCACATACATAACGCACGAAGAAGGCAGTACGTCCACGAGCAGTTCTCTCACTTCGACGCCGGCCCGCGCCTGGGCGCGCCCGGCATCCCTTCCCCCCTTGGAGGCAATGGTGGCCGATGCAATCATGAACCGCGGGCCGGTGCTCGCACGCAGGACCTTTCTCGGAGCGATCGCCGCGGCCGGGGCGACGGTCCTGGCCGGGTGCAGCTTCGACAGCACAGGGTCCGGCGGAGCCGGGTCAGGTGCCGCGCTGAAGACGCTCGTCGTCTCGGTGTCGCAGAACATCGACTCGCTCGACCCGCACTACGTGAACAACGGCGCCCTCGTCACCCCGTGGGGTCTGCTCGAAGGTCTCGTCGCGACCGACGACAAGGGCAGCGGCGTGGTGCCCGCCATCGCCGAGAAGTGGGATGTCTCCGCCGACGGGCTGAAGTACACGTTCCACCTGCGCTCCACCGCCAAGTTCTCGAACGGCGACCCGATCACCGCGAAGGACTTCGAGTGGACGTACCAGCGTCTGCTGGCGCCCACGGGGGCCGGCTCGGCGGCGACGGACGGTGCGAACAGCTACAAGCCGAGCCTCGGCATCGTCGGCGCGACCGACTTCCTCGCCGGCACGATCACCGACTGGTCCAAGGTCGGGATCAAGGCCACCGCCGACGACACGCTCGAGATCACCCTCGCGACACCGAACTCCGCGTTCCTGCTGGGCATGGCCAACGTGTCCATGCTGCTGCTGCACAAGGCGACCATCGAGAAGCACCCCAAGGACTGGATGCAGCCGGAGAACTGGGTCGGCAGCGGTCCGTACGCGCTCACCGCCTGGACCCCCACCGCGAGCATCGCCATGAAGAAGCACTCGCACTACTGGGATGCCGACAACATCCACGTGGATGCGGTGCAGGGGCGCGTGCTCACGGACAACAACGCCGCCCTGCTGGCGTACCGCAACAACGAGATCCAGGTGACCGTGCCCAACTTCGCCGTCATCAGCAAGGACAAGGACCTGATGAACCAGGTCCAGGAGGCGCCGGGCTACCTCGTCTACTTCCTCCAGAGCATGTTCACCAAGCATCCGGCCGGAGCGGATGCGCGGGTGCGTCAGGCTCTCGGCAAGGCCATCGACCGCAAGGCGCTCGCCAAGATCGCCGTCGGTCAGCTGCCCGGGCCGTCCACGGTTCCCCAGGCGGTGCCGGGGTGGGACGAGTCGCTCGCGATCGACTTCGATCTGGCTGGCGCCAAGAAGCTCCTCGACGAGGCCGGCTACGCGGGCGGGAAGGGCATGCCGACGATCCAGATCCTGGACTTCGCGAGCAACCCCTTCATCGAGGCGACCCTGCAGATGTGGGAGGAGCTCGGCGTCAAGACGAAGTACAACATCGTCGACGTGGGCCAGTACTCGGACATCCGCTACAAGCCGATCGAAGACCCGAATCTGTGGGGATACAGCGCCAACACCTTCGGCGGACTTCCGACGTGGAACAACTGGGTCATCGACTGCTGGGGCCCGGCGTCGCTGCCGTTCTTCAGCCTCCCGACCGACCAGGTCGACGCGTATCTCGCGATCCAGGCCGACGAGAGCCTGGACGGCGCGACCAAGACCGCCCGGCTCGCATCGATGATCGACTCCTACGGAAGCGCCGAGGCGAAGCGGTTCGTGAAGCTCGCGAACGCCGCGGCCGCAGAGCCGGACGAGAGCGCCCGCATCAAGGGATTCAACGAGGCGGCGGGTCTGCGCCAGCAGATGGGCTACCAGATCCCGCTGATGTGGGGCCCGAACCCCCTCATGGTCAAGCCCACGGTCAAGAACCTGCACGTCAACTACTCGCCGAGCGGCTTCTACGTCAAGGGCATCGAGGGATCGAAGTGACATCACGCTCCATCTCACGCGGACGTCGTCCGCGGGCGGGAGGGGGATCCCCCCTCCCGCCGGGGATCGGGCCCGATCGCGCGAGCGAGACTCCGCCATGGCGCTGCTGACCTTCCTCGCCCGGCGCATCGCGCGGCTGGTGATCTCGCTGCTGATCGTCTCGATGCTGGCGTTCGGGCTGCTCCAGCTCGCACCGGGCACGTTCGCCGGCATCCAGGCGGTCGGAGGAGGATCGACGGGGCTCGCGAATCAGCAGACGTCGGGCAACAACTCCGCGCTGGTCCAGGCGTACGGCGAGAACGTGCCCATTCCGGTGCAGTACTGGAACTGGCTCTCGCACGCCGTCGTCGGCGACTTCGGGCCGAGCTACAAGTACCCGCAGTCGGACGTCACCGAGATCATCGCCCAGGCCCTCCCCGTGACGGCCTCGCTGGCGTTCTTCGCCATGGTGCTCGCGCTCGCCATCGCCATCCCGGTCGGCGTGATCTCGGCCGTGCGCCGGGGCACGTGGATAGACAACAGCCTCATGTTCGTCAGCACGCTGGGCGTGGCCATCCCCAACTACCTGATGGCCATCATCCTCGTGCTCGTCTTCTCCGTCGGGCTGCACGCGCTCCCCACCGGGGGCTGGACGGGCCCGCAGTCGATGATCATGCCGGTGATCGCCCTGGGGGCGGGCATGGCCGGCGTCTTCGCGCGCTACGTGCGGTCCAGCGTGCTCGAGGTCCTCGACGAGGAGTACGTCGTCGCGGCTCGCGCGCGCGGGGGCACGCCGCGCGCCGTCCTCCTCCGCCACGTGCTGCGCAGCGCCATCATGCCGCTCGTCACCGTGGCCGGGCCGGCGTTCGCCGGCCTCATCGCCGGCACGCTCTTCGTGGAGCAGATCTTCGGCATCCCCGGGCTCGGGCAGTACTTCACCCAGGCGGCCATCGGCCGCGACATGCCGCTCATGATGGGCTGCACGGTCGTCTTCGCGGCGATCCTCATGGCGATGAACGTGATCGTCGATCTGGTCTACGCCGCCATCGACCCGCGCACGAGAGCCGGTCTCGGACTGTCGCACGAGACCAAGAGGAAGGCGGCGGTCGCATGACGGCGCTGAGCACCACCGACATCGTGCTGTCGAGTGACACGGCGACGCGGACGAGGATCGTGAGCGAGGGCCGACGCCGCTGGCTCCGCTTCTCCGCGAACAAGTTCGCCTTCCTGGGCGCGATCTTCTGCGTGCTCCTCGTGCTGGCGGCCGTCCTCGCACCGTGGATAGCGCCGTACCCGTACGACAAGGTCGACTACTCGAACATCTTCGCGCCGCCCGGCACGGCCGGTCACCTGCTGGGCACCGACAACCTCGGCCGCGACGTCCTCTCCCGACTGCTCTTCAGCCTGCGGACCGCTCTGATGATCGCCTTCGCGGCCGAGCTCGCGGCGCTCGTGCTCGCGCTCGCGATCGGTCTGGCCGCCGGCTATCTCGGCGGACGCGTCGACCAGCTCCTGATGGCGGGCACGGACATCATGTTCGCCTTCCCGAGCTATCTGTTCGCCGTCATCCTCGTCACCGTGCTCGGCCGCAGCGACGGCGCCGTGATCATCGCGATCGCGGTGGGCAGCTGGGTCAATCAGGCGCGCCTGATCCGGGCGCAGGTGATCAAGATGAAGGTCCAGGAGTACGTCGAGGCGGGACGCGCGATGGGGGCGTCGAGCCCGACGCTCGTGCTGCGGTACATCCTTCCCGGCGCTTGGGGTCCGATGCTCGTCGCGACCAGCTTCGGGATCCCCGCCGCGATCATGGCCGAATCGGGACTGGCGCTCCTGGGCCTCGGGGTGGCGCCGCCGACGCCGTCGTGGGGAACGATGATCATCGAAGGATACGGGCAGCTCTTCAACGCCCCGTATCTGATCCTCGCGCCCCTGATCCTCTTCGCTCTGACCATGCTGGCCTTCACCTGGGTGGGAGACGGACTCCGCGATGCCTTCGACGTCAACAACGATGGCCATGCCTGAGCCCCGGCGCGTGCCGGTCCCGGCGAGCGGGACGGACGACAGGCCCGTGCTTGAGGTGCGCGACCTCACGGTGACCTTCCTGCCGCCCAAGCGCCGCCCGATCACGGTGGTCGACGGGCTGTCGCTCGATCTCCATGCCGGTCGTGCGCACGCTCTCGTGGGTGAGTCCGGATCGGGCAAGAGCGTCTCCATGCGCGCGCTCATGGGGCTCCTCCCGCAGGCGCGGGTGACGGGCAGCGCCACGCTGCGCGGCGACGCGGTGGGCGATGCGGAACTCGTGGGCATGCCGGCGTCGTCGATGAGATCCGTGCGCGGCGCGAGGATCGGGATGATCTTCCAGAACGCCATGGACGCGATGAATCCGACCCTCACGGTGGAGACGCAGCTGTGCGAACCCCTGCTGTGGCATGGGCTCTGCGATCGCGAGGAGGCGTCTCGGCGAGCGGTGGAGGCGCTCAGGGCGGTCGGCATCCCCGAGCCCGAGCGGCGCGTGAAGATGTATCCCTTCCAGCTCTCCGGCGGGATGCGGCAGCGGGTCATGATCGCGATGGCCACGATCGTCAAGCCCGAGATCGTGATCGCCGATGAGCCGACGACCGCCCTCGACGTGACCGTGCAGCTCCAGATCCTCGACCTGCTGAACGATCTGAAGAAGCAGGGCATGGCGATCGTGATGATCACCCACGATCTGGGCGTCGCGCGCTACTTCTGCGACGACATCTCGGTGCTCTACTCGGGGCAGATCGTCGAGCAGGGCACGATCGACGAGGTGCTGGACGGTCCGCTGCACCCCTACACCGAGGGACTGCGCGGTTCGGTGCTCGAGCTCGGGGACGACTCTCCGCTCCACACCATCCCCGGACAGCCTCCGGACCCGTCCGCCGCGCCGCGAGGCTGTCGGTTCGCCCCGCGATGTCCTCTGGTCGAAGACCGCTGTCTCCAGCCCCAGCCTCTCATCCAGGTGGGCGACCGGACGGCCCGATGCTGGAAGGCGACGGATCGTGGCTGAGCTCCTGGTCGCGCGCGACCTCGTCAAGACGTTCACGGGCCGCGGAGGCGATGTGCGCGCGGTCGACGGGGTCGACCTGGACGTCGCCCGCGGCGAGAGCATCGCGATCGTCGGCGAGTCCGGAAGCGGCAAGTCGACCCTCGCGCGGCTGATCCTGCGGCTGATCGAACCCACGTCGGGATCCCTCACGTATGCCGGGGAGGATCTCCTCGCCCTCCGCGGGCGGATGCTCCGGCGTCAGCGCGAGCACATGCAGATGGTGTTCCAGAACCCCTACGGGTCGCTGCTCCCGGGCCTCACCGTGGAGAAGAACATCGCCGAGCCGCTGCGGATCCACCGGATCGGCACGCCCGCCGAACGACGTGAGAAGGCGCAGGAGCTGATGGACCTGGTCGGTCTGCCGGCGCGCTACGCCAACCTGTATCCGCGTCAGCTCTCCGGGGGCCAGCAGCAGCGGATCGGGGTCGCGCGCGCGCTCGCGCTGGGTCCGGAGCTGCTCGTCTGCGACGAGCCCACCTCGGCCCTGGACGTCTCGATCCAGGCGCAGATCCTCACGCTCATCGAGGGGATGCGGGAGCGACTCGCCTTCTCGATGGTCTTCATCACGCACAATCTCGCTGTCGCGCAGCGCATGACCGATCGCGTGCTCGTCATGCGCGCGGGCAAGGTCGTCGAGCGCGGCGCGACCGACGAGGTGTTCGCCTCGCCGCAGGATCCGTACACGCGCGAGCTGCTGCGATCCGTGTTGTCCGTCAACCGGAGCGCCACCGACACCAGGGGAGGGACGACCTCATGACCGAATCATGGAAGACACGCCTGCACGCATCGATCCCGTGGGGATCGAGCACGAACAGCAAGGCCTCGCGGCTCCTGCCCGAAGAGCCGGAGGTCATCGTGCGCGGGGACGGCTGCCGGGTGTGGGACGACAAGGGGCGGGAGTTCATCGACTACAAGGTCGCGCTCGGCCCCGTCACCCTCGGGCATCGGTTCGGGGCCGTCGACGATGCCATCCGCCGGCAGCTCGAGGACGGGATCTCGTTCGGCGAGCCGCATCCGCTCGAGGCGGAGGTGGCCGAGCTCTTCTGCAGCCTGGTACCCGGTGCCGAGCAGGCGCGGTTCCTCAAGACGGGCGGCGAGGCGAACGCCGCCGCCATCCGCCTCGCGCGCGCCTTCACGGGGCGCGACCACATCGTTCAGATCGGCTACAACGGCTGGCTGAACAGTCTTGCGCTCGGTGCCATGACCAGGCCGGGACATCGCGCGGACCATCCGTCCGGCGTTCCGCTCGCGCTCGCGGAACTGCACCACCAGCTGCCGTGGAACGACCTCGATGCCCTCGAGGAGGTCTTCGGCGCGTACCCCGGGCAGATCGCCGCCATCGTCGTCGCCGCGGATTACGCCGGGATGGCGGACGGCGCGACGTTCTACCCCGCGCTGCGTCAGCTCGCCGACCGTGAAGGCGCTCTCCTGATCTACGACGAGATCGTCACCGGGTTCCGCATCGCGATCGGCGGGGTGAGCGAGTACTTCGGCGTCGTTCCGGACCTCGCCGTGTTCGCGAAGGGTCTCGCGAACGGGATGCCGCTGTCGGTGTACACCGGGCGCAAAGACGTGCTGGACCTGATCGACCGGGGCGAGGTGGTGGTGACGTCGACCCTCGCAGGAGACGCCCTGTCGCTCGCCGCGGCGAAGGCCACCATGACCACCTACCGCGAGCGGGGGGTCACCGACCACATGTGGCGGACCTCCACGACTCTCTGGGACGGCGTCGCGCAGCTGTTCCGCGAGTTCGACGTCCCGCTCACGGTGCAGGGCTTCGCACCCTGTCCCGCGATCGTTCCGCACCCGGATTCCCCCGGGGCCTTCGACGACTTCGTCCGCGCCGGCTATCGGAACGGCGTGGCGATCGGCGGCATCCCCTACGTCACCTTCAGCCATGGCGATGCGGACATCGCCGAGACCCTCGACCGACTGCGGACCGCCTGCGAGCAGCTGCAGGACTGACGCGCTTCAAGGAGTACTGATGACGACGAACGAAACGCTCGAGCGGATCGCCCGGTCCGTGTGGGAGCCCGGTGACCTCGTGAGGGACGCGCTGCGCGATCTCACGGGCGACCTCGTGATCATCGGCGCCGGCGGCAAGATGGGCGTCAGCCTGTCCCGGATGGCGGCCGCGGCGCTCGACGGCACGCGCACGGTGTACGCCGTCTCCCGCTTCTCGGATCCCGCGGCGCGTGCAGAGCTGGAGGAGAACGGCGTCGAGACGGTTTCGTGCGACCTCCTCGACGCCGATCAGATCGCCGCGCTTCCCGATGCGGCGGCCGTCGTCTTCATGGCCGGACGGAAGTTCGGCACGACCGGGGATTCGGCTCCCACCTGGGCGTCGAACACGATCATCCCCGCGCTGGTGGCGCAGCGCTACCGGGATTCGCGCATCGCGGTGTTCTCCTCGGGCAACGTGTACCCGCTCGTCCCCTCCGAGAGCGGCGGCGCGCACGAGGGCATCGAGCCTCAACCCGTGGGCGAGTACGCGCAGTCCTGTCTGGGGCGCGAGAAGATCTTCACCTACTACGCCGAGCGCAACGGCACGCCGATCTCGATCATCCGGCTGAACTACGCCAACGACGGACGTTACGGCGTCCTGACGGACATCGCGAAGAACATCATCGCCGGTACGCCCGTCTCGCTCGGCAACGGGATGGTGAACGTCATCTGGCAGGGCGACGCGAACCGCTTCGCACTCGCCAGCCTCGCGCACGCCGACAACCCGCCGAGGATCATCAACGTGACGGGCCCGGAGACGGCATCCGTCCGCCGGCTCGCCGAGGAGATCGGCGGACGCCTCGGTCTCGCACCGACCTTCGAGGGGACGGAGGCTCCGACCGCGCTCCTCTCCGACGCCGGCCGCTCGTTCGGTCTCTTCGGATACCCGCAGATGCCGCTGGCCGGCATGCTCGACACGACCGTGGAGTGGATCCGCGGCGGCGGCGCGCTGCTCGACAAGCCCACGCACTTCACCGAGCGCGAGGGCAAGTACTGATGCTGACCGCTCGGAAGCGTCAGCGGCTGCGCGACGGCATCGTGATTCCGGCGCACGCGCTGGCGCTGCACGCCGACGGCTCCTTCGACGGGGATCGCCAGCGCGGCCTCACCGACTACTACCTCGGTCACGCGGGGGCGGGGGGCGTGGCGGTCGGGGTCCACACGACGCAGTTCGAGATCCGCGACCCCCACGTCGGGCTGTATGAACCCGTGCTGCGGATGGCCGCCGAGCAGGCCCGCGCGCACGATGACGCGGTACTGGTGGCGGGCGTGCTCGGGCCGACCGACCGCGCCGTCCGAGAGGCGGAGCTCGCGGCATCGGTCGGGTACGACGTCGCCCTGGTCGCGATGGCCGGCTGGAAGGACGCGCCGGAGGGCGAGATCCTCGCGGGGGTCGCCGCCGTCGCCGCGGTCATGCCGGTGTTCGGCTTCTACATGCAGTCGACGCTCACCGGGCGACGGTTCGGGTACGACTTCTGGCGTCGGTACGCCGAGATCCCCGGGGTGGTCGGCATCAAGATCGCGCCGTTCGACCGCTACGACACGATCGACGTCGTCCGGGCCGTCGTCGACGCCGGACGGAGCACCCCGCAAGGTCGCGAGGACGACATCGCGCTCTACACCGGCAACGACGACAACATCGTCTTCGATCTGCTCACGCCGTTCCGCTTCGGCGACGCCACGGTGCACATCGTCGGGGGGCTTCTCGGCCAGTGGGCGGTCTGGACGCCGGCGGCCGTGGAGCTGCATCGCCGGATCCGCTCCCTCGTCACCGCCGGCGCTGACGTCCCGCTCGACCTGCTCCGTCTCGGCGCGGACCTGACCGCCGCGAACGCCGCGGTGTTCGACCCCGGCAACGCCTTCGCGGGAAGCATCGCCGGGGTCAACGAGGCGCTCGCCCGGTCCGGGCTGCTCGCCGGGAACCGGTGCCTCTCGGATGCCGAGCGGCTCTCGCCGGGCCAGGCGGACGAGGTGACCCGGGTGATGGAGCTGTACCCCGACATCTGCCGGACATGGTGACCGTCACGGAGTCCGCGGGCGTGCGCCGCGTCGCCCTGAGCGGCCTCGAGAGCTCGCACGCCGACGAGGTGATCCGTCTTCTCAACGCCGAGGGGCGTCTGCCCTCCACGCGGGTCGCCGCGCTCGTCGGCGGCGACGGCGTGCGTGCCGCGGAGCTGGCGCGGCGCGGGCGGATCGACACCGTCGTCGCGGACGCCGCACAGGTGGCGGGGCGGATCGACGCGGCCATCGTCTGCGAGCGCGACGGTGGCGCCCATGCGGCGATCGCCGCGGCGTTCATCGACCAGGGCGTGCCGGTGTTCGTCGACAAGCCGTTCACGACGGATGCCGCCGACGCGCGAGAGCTGGTGGAGCGGGCACGGGATCGCTGCGTGGTCCTGATGTCGTGCTCGGCCCTGCGATTCGCGCCCGAGGTGCTCCGCATCGCCGACGAGCTGAGCCGGGACAGGGGGCCGCGCCGGGTCGAGGTCTTCGGGCCGGTGGACACGCGGAGTCCGTACGGAGGGGTCTACTACTACGGCAGTCATCTGACGGACGTCGCAGTGAGCCTCGTCCGCGGTGCACTGCAGGACGTGCATGTAGAGGCGGACGGAGACGGCGGCTTCGTCGCATCCGCACGCACGGACGTCGACGAGCTCGTGCTGCACGGGATGCCCGCTGCGACGGGACGCTTCGCGCTGCGCGCCGGCCCGGCGGCGATCCCTCCCGAGAGCGAGCCGACGCCCCTCACCCTGTCGAGCGACTACTTCTGGCCCGCGATCTCCGCGTTCTTCGCGGCGGTCGACACCGGGAGCCCAGTGGTCCCGGCGGGCGAGATGGTCCGCTCGGTCGAGCTGCTCGACCACATCGCCGCGCGACTGCCCGCGCAGCGCGCCCCCGTACGCGGCACGCACTGACGCACGCCGAGCCCGAGCGCCGGCGCGAGCCGGCCGGAGAGGAAGGAGCATCCGAATGCAGGAACGGCCACGGATCGGTCTGGTCGGAGCGGGCGGCATCGTGTCGCTCCACGCCCCGAACCTCGTCGCGTTCGGCGATGTGACCGTGTTCGCCCACGAGGGTGCCGGAGAACTGGCGGCGCAGCACGGCATGGACATCGTCACGAGCCTCGACGAGCTCATCGCCGCGAGCGATGTGGTCCTGATCGCAACTCCCACCCATACCCACCACGAGATCGCCCGGCGCGTGCTCGCCGCGGGGGTCCCGGTGATCGCGGAGAAGCCGCTCGCCCGCACGAGCGCGCAGAGCGCAGAGCTCGTCGACCTCGCCCGTCGCGCGGGCGTGCCGCTGTTCCCCGCCCACGTCGTGCGCTACTTCCCGGCGTACGCAGAGCTGCGGAGGGCCGTCGAGTCGGGGCGCCTGGGCGAGCTCGCCGTGCTGCGCTTCTCGCGTTCGTCCGCCTACCCTGCGGGCGCGGAGTGGTACGGCGCGGAGGAGCTGTCCGGAGGCATCATCCTGGATCAGATGATCCACGACCTGGATCAGGCCCGCTGGCTCGCCGGCGAGGTGGAGAGCGTCTTCGCGCAGGCGACGCGGCGATCCCAGGGGGATCCCGTCCACGCCGCCCACGTGCTCCTCCGGCACGCTTCGGGGGCGATCAGCTCGTGCGCGGGTGTCTGGGGTCCCCATCATCTCGAGTTCACGACCGGGTTCTCCGTCGCCGGGTCGCGCGGCCGCCTCGAGTACTCGAGCTCCCGGGAGACGGAGCTGTCCTTCGACCTCGCACCGGTCGCCACCGACGGCGGCCATCTCCCGGCGCTCTCCGCCGCGGTCGATCCCTACGCCCTCGAGGTCGCGGACTTCCTGCAGAGCCTGCGCACGGGCTCGACCCCGCGGGTGACGGCAGAGGACGGCCACGAGGCGGTGCGGATCGCCGAGGCGGCCGTCCTGTCCGCGCGCACGGGGCAGCTCGTGCGATTGAGCGAGACGGGCGTCGCGCGATGACGGTGAAGGTCGGTGTGCTGTCGCTCGCGCACGTGCACGCCGCCTCGTACGTCGACATCCTGGCGCGGATCGCCGACGTCGAGGTGCGCGTCGCGGATCCCGACGGTGAAGGGCTCGGCGCACCCGATCGCGGGCGCGCCGGCATCGAGAGCCTCGGCGCGGCCGATGGCGGCAGCTACGACGAGCTGTTCGCGTGGCAGCCGGATGCCGTCATCATCACGAGCGAGAACAGCCGGCACCGGGAGCTCGTCGAGCGGGCGGCCGACGCCGGCGCCGACATCCTGTGCGAGAAGCCCCTGGCGACCGAGCGGGCGGACGCGCACGCGATCCGCGATGCCGTGTCGCGCTCGGGGGTGCGGTTCGCGACGGCGTACCCCGTGCGCTTCGCGACGAGTTTCCGGCAGCTCGTGGGCATCCGCGACTCGGGCGCCCTGGGCGAGATCGTCGCCGTCCGCGGAGAGAACAACGGCAAACTGCCCTCCAGCCGCGACTGGTTCACCGATCCGGTCCTCGCCGGCGGGGGCGCGCTGTTCGATCACGTCGTACACGTCGCGGACCTCCTCGACGTGCTCCTGGACTCCCCGCCGGTCAGCGTCGCGGCCGTGACCAACGGCATCCTCCACCGCGACCGCGCGGACGTGGAGACGGGCGGTCTCGTCCTGGTGGAGTACGCCGACGGGGTCATCGCTTCGATCGACTGCTCCTGGTCGCTGCCCGACACGGCGCCACGGTGGGGCGGCGTATGGCTGCACGTCCTCGCCACCGGCGGAACGGCGGACATCGACTTCTTCGATGCGGCCGTCCGCGGGGTCGACGGCGCGACCGGATCGGCCGTCGAACTCTCGATCGGGGAGAACGTCGACGAGGCGCTCCTCACGGCGTTCCTCGACATGGTCCGCGGCGACGAACACCCTCCGCTGCCCGATCTGGATGCGGGTCTGCGCTCGCTGTCCATCGTCTTCGCCGCCCAGGAATCCGCGCGAACCGGGCGCCGCGTCGCCGTCGCCCTCTAAAGCCCATCCGGGAACGAAGCAAGGCAAGACCGACAGAAGGAGACACATCATGGAATCCATGCAGGTATCGCGTCGCGGCATGCTCGGCATCATGGGCGGTGGTGCCGCGGTCGCCGCATCCGTCGTCGCATCCGGCGGATCGCCCGCTCAGGCGTCGACGTTCGGAGGGTCCGTCCTGCACGTGGCACCCCACGGGAACGACAGTAATTCCGGCACGCTGATCCGACCCTTCCGCACGATCGGCGCGGCCTATCGCCGTGCGGACCCGGGAGACACGGTCCTCGTCGAACCCGGCGTCTACACCGAGCCCGACGAGCTCACGCTGGATCGGAGCGGCACCGCCGCCGCGCCGATCGTCATCCGCTCCCGTGTCAAGCACCGCGCGGTCATCGAGAACTACACGAGCAACAACCTCATCGCGGTGCGCGGCGCCAGCCACAACGTCGTGCAGGACTTCGAGATGCGCGGGAGCAAGCTCTGCGGCATCTACATCGTCACCGGAGACTTCCTGCAGGTCATCGGGAACGACATCCACCACACCGGGATCGCGCCCACGACCGAGCCGTACGGGCAGGAGGGCATCCTGTCGAGTGCGGGCACGCGCGGCCACTCGTACATCGGCAACCTCATCCACCACAACGGTCGTCCGTGGGACGTCGAACCCGGATGGGATGTCGACCACGGCATGTACCTGCAGGCGGACGACGAACTCATCGTCAACAACGTCATCGCGTACAACCGGGACAACGGCATCCAGGTCGCGGGCTACGAGACGGTGTCCAACATGCGCATCTACCAGAACGTCCTCGCAGGGAACGGGCATGGCGGAATGGTGCTGTGGATGCCCGTCGACGGGGTGAAGATCCGGAACAACATCTTCGCGGACAACGGTCAGCGGGACGCGTACGCGGGCCTCTGGTCGTACGACGCCCACGGCACGGGTGTGGAGATCAGCCACAACTGCTTCTGGGGCAACGCCGGCGGCGCACTGGACACGACGGGCGGCGGCTCAGATTACGCGGTCGTGGTCGAGGACGTGTTCGAGTACGACCCGCTGTTCAAGGACCCGTCGCACATGGATTTCCGCCTCCGTCTCACGTCGCCGGCGATCAACGCGGGCACGACGATCCCCGGGATCCGGACGGACATCCTCGGCCGGCCGCGCGTGCGCGGCGGTCGCCCGGACCTCGGCGCCTACGAGATGCGGTGACCTGCGAGGGGGTGCGGGGCTCGCCCCGCACCCCCTCGCCCCCCTGCAGCCAGACTGGATCGGTCGACGCCCGGCAGGGCATCGACAGGTGCGCTTCGAGTTCCACGAGGTGAGGCGCACGTCCTTTGCCGGGGTCGTGGCTCTCGCTTACACATTTCCTTGATGTGTAAGTCCGCGTCACGAGGGGAACTCGATGCCTCAGCCGAGCCCGTATACGCCGGGTGAAGTCGCGAAGACTGTCCCAGGCCGCACCGCCCAGCTCGCGTTCTATGAAGAACGCGCTCAGCTCTTTGCGATGCTCGGGCGGTTCATCGGTCGAGTCCGAGTGGACCACGCCGCGCGCGGGGTGGGGAAGACCAGTTTGCTGCGAGCAGCGCAGCGCCGGTTCGAAAAGTACGACATTGCCACGGTGTGGGTGACAGCTAACGAGGACGAGAAACTGCTGCCCACCATCCTCGCCGCGCTACGCGAGAAGCTGCCTGCCGCGAAACGGAAGACGGCGGAACTCGCCGAGCTCATCGACAGCGTGTCTGTCTCCCTCGGCGCCGGGCCGGTCAAAGGAACTCTTACCGTGAAGCCGGGCACGGTGGCCGCGGCCTCAGCCGCGAAGGCGTTCATCCGCGCGTTCACGACGATTGCGAAGTCCCTCCTGGAGGGGGAGCGAAGGGCGTTGTCGTGCTCATCGATGAAGTCCAGTCTGCCGACAAGCCGAGCCTGCGTGCCCTCGCACAAGGTTGGCAGGAGCTGGCGAGCGATCCGGAGGCGCCGCCGGCGGGTCTGTTCTGTGTCGGACTGCCCGGCAGCCAGGACCACCTCACGTCCGCGATCACGTTCAGCGAACGCTTCGACTTCGAGCCCCTGTTCGGCATCGGTGAACTGGGTGCAACGGCAGCCCTTGTCAGTCCCGCTCAGGATCTCGGCGTGATCTGGGACACAGACGCGCTCCGGTCTGCCGTCACCATCTCCGATGGCTACGCGTACAAGGTGCAGCTGATAGGCGAGGAGTGCTGGCTCGCGGCCGGTCGACCGGACGCCGGCGGTCATATCCGCGCCGCGCAAGTGGCCGCGGCCAGCCCCATCGTAGAGAAGAAGATGCGGACGCTATTCACCACCAGATGGCGGTCGGCATCGGTCAAGCAGCGCGAACTCATGATGGCAATGGCTGCCCTCGGGGGTACAGACGTGAAGCGTGAAGACATCGCCGCTCATCTCGGCGTCGGCACGCAGGCGCTCGGGGTCCCGCGGGACAAGCTGCTGCAGAAGGGGCTCATCGATGCGACGAGCCACGGCCGACTCTCCTTCACCCTCCCCGGATTCACGGACTACGTGCTCGAGCAACGCTGAACAACTGCCTTCCTCGCGTGAGTATGGGTAGCAGGCGGTGATCGCGGCCGCGATGAGTTGGTCCTGGCCTTCTCTCCGCCGGTGGACCCGTCGGTCCCTTCGACGAACCGGACGAGCGCGTTCGGGATCGCCTGAGTGACCTCGGCGCGTCAGGCGCGGCGCGCGTCCGCCGTCTCCAGACCCGACACGATCAATGTCAGCCGCGCGAAGAGGCGCTCCAGCTCGGCGACGGCCATGTCGTCGAGGGTGTACTGCACCGGGCCCCGCTGTCGCGCCGACGGGAACACGCCCTGCAGCCGCAGCAGATGCTTCTCCACCGCGACGTACGAATCGAGAGAGGCGACCAGGGAGAGGATGGGGACGACGCCCTCCTGGACGCGATAGGCCGCCTCGGCATCGCCGGACTCGATCGCACGCCAGATGGCGACGATGGCGAACACGAGGTCGGATCCGGGCATCGTGCCGACGATCCCGCGCCGATGACTCTCGATGAGGTTCCGTCCGCCACTGCCTTCGAACACCCGTGCCGTTCCCTCGGTCGCCCGCAGCAGTTCGGTCAGGCGCGGCCCGAGGGGCTCCGCCTCCGGCTTGAACTGGATCTTCACCGGACCGAACTCGTCGAGCAGCCCCACGAGGACGTCGAGGGGGATGGGTGCTCCCACGTAGCCCGAGGCGTCCTGCACGATGATCGGGAACTCGCCGGTCGCATCGGCCACGGTGCGGAAGTAGGTCGTGAGGCTGCGGGAGTCCGCCATCGTGTTCAGCGGCGGATTCACCATGATGGCCGTGGCGCCGACGGTGGCGGCGTGCTCGGCGAGGCGCACGCTCTGCTTCGTCGACTCCGCTCCCGCCGAGAGCACCACCGAGGCGCGGCCGGCGACCGCTTCGACCACGAATTCGCCGACGCGTCGACGTTCGTCGGCGTCGAGGCGAAGGATCTCTGAAACCATGGCGACGGTCACCCCGTCTGCCCCGATCGCGAGAAGCCAATCGATCTCGGAACCGAGAGCATCGAAGTCGACGTCGTCCCGCGCATCGAAAGGGGTGGAGAGAACCGGCAGTATGCCGCCGAGCAAAGCCATGTGGATCCTGTTCTTAGTGTTTCACCCAACGTTAGTATATTCCGCATAGCGGCAGACATCTACGGATTCTCGCCGAGCGGAACCCGAATGGCACGGAAGGCGCCTCATGTTCCTGGAAGAGTATGTCGCGGAAGAGCAGCGCCAGCCGCTGCGGGTGGAGCTGAAGGGCGCCCTTCCGTTCTCCCCGGCGGCCCCGAGGGAGATCGCAGAGCTCGGCCTTCGGATCGAGGATCTCCCGACCCCGGTGATGGTCCTCGCGGCCGACGAGATCGACCACAACGCGACCACTGTCGCGAGGTGGTGCGTCGACCAGGGTGTCGAGCTCGCTCCGCACGGCAAGACGACGATGGCCCCCTCGCTGTGGCTGCGGCAGCTCCAGGCGGGTGCGTGGGGGATCACCGTGGCGAACGAGCATCAGCTCGCCGTCGCGCTCGACGCCGGTGTGCGCCGCATCCAGGTCGCCACCCCGATCGCGCGGCCGGGCGCGATGGCCCCGGTGCGCGACGCACTCCAGCGGGGCGAGCTCGATGAGGCGCTGATCTGGGCGGATTCGCCCGCCGCGGTGCTCGCGGCCGGCGGCTCCGGTCCGGGCCCCCGCATCGGGGTGCTCGTCGACGTGGGGTCGCGGGGTGCCCGTACGGGCGTCCGCTCACTCGCGGACGCGGCACGTGTCGCCGATGCCGTCCGGGACGCGGACGGACTCGCGCTGCGCGGGATCGGGGCGTACGAGGGCGCGGTCCCCGGTGTGCACCATGATCAGCGACGCCTCAGGGCGTACCTCTCCGACGTCGTCGCCGCGTTCCATCTGGTCGCACCGCGGGTGCCGACGGGCACGGCGGTGCTGAGCATCGGGGGCTCGGCCGGGATCGCGGAGACGGTGCGCCTGGTGAGGGAGGGTCTCGGCGACACGTCCGCGCGGGTCATCGTGCGGTCCGGCGTCTCAATCGCTCACGATGACGGCTACTACGAGGGCATGAAGGAACCCGCGCTGCCGCTGCACGCGGCTGTCGCGGTGTGGGGGCGCGTCGTCAGCGCGCCCGAGCCGGGGCTGGCCCTCGTGGACGTCGGCCGGCGGGACATCGGCTACGACCAGGGCATGCCGCTCGTGCTCGGCATCCACCGCGGCCCGCAGTCCGTGGCGGCGGGGGCGAGGGTGACCGCGTTGGACGACCAGCACGCCTACCTCGCTCTGGACAGCGGTACCGCGTCCGTCGAGGTCGGCGACCTCGTGGAGTTCGGCGTCTCGCATCCGTGCACGACGTTCGACCGGTGGCCGGTGATCGCGACGGTGCGGCATCGGGGCGATCCGTCCGCGGCGATCGTCGGGGCGATCCGCACCCACTTCTGACCGCGGGGGCAGATGGTTCGAGATTTCACTCGGTGTTCGGATGATCTGTTGGACGGAACCAGCCGCTGATAGAGTCGCGACGTGGTGAAGCACGTGGACTCGAAGCAGGGCGAGGGGCTGGTCGCTGTCGACCGTGCCATCTCGGTGATCGACGCGCTGCGCGACGTCGGCACGGCGAGCCTCGCGGACATCGCGCGTGCCACCGGTCTGAGCGAGCCCACCGCGCTGCGCTACCTCGCGGCGCTCCGGAAGCATCACATCGTGGGGCGCGACGTGAAGGACGGCAGCTATCGCCTGGGTGTGAAGCTCTACGAGTGGGGTCAGGCCGCTCCCGTGGAGACCGACCCCCGCTCGGTGGCCGAGCGCCCCCTGATGGAGTTGGCGTCGCTGCTGGGCGAGACCGTCGAGCTGGCGAGCGCCGAGGGACGGCAGCTGGTCGTTCTCGCGGTCTATCCCGGGTCTCACGCGATCCGCAAGGAGGCGCGGGTAGGCGATCTCGAGGAGTGGCACGCCACGTCGGTGGGCAAGGCGATCCTCGCCCAGGCGGGCGACGAGTACGTGGCCGAGGTCCTCGCGGGCCGATCGCTCAACGCCTTCACCCCGAACACCCGCACCACCGCGGCGGCGCTGCGCGTCGAGCTCGATCGGGTGCGCGAGCGCGGCTACGCGATCGACGACGAGGAGAGCGAGCAGGGGCTGCGCTGCGTCGGGGTGGCGTTCCGCGGGCGCTCCGGCCGCTATGAGTACGCGCTCTCCGCCAGCGGCCCCGCATATCGCATGACGCCCGACCGCGAGGGCGTCATCGCGGATCGGCTCCTCGCCGCCGCGGCGATCATCGAGGAGGGTCTCGGCGTCCAGGCCGGCTGACCGCCCCGACTCGGTACCCTTACACTGGACGCAATAGTCTTCCAGTGGAGGTGACATGGAGCACATCACAGACGGCTCGACGCCGACCGGGACGTACTCCCCGGCGGTCGTCGCCGAGGGCCGATTCGTCTTCGTCTCCGGCCAGGGTCCCCTCGTCGACGGCGTGGTCGTCGCGGGTACGGTCGCCGAGCAGACGCGGATCACCCTGCGCAACGTCCAGTCCGTGCTGGCCGCCGCGGGAGCCACGCTCGACGACGTCGTGCGATGCGGGGTCTTCCTCGCGGACATCGCGGACTTCGCCGAGATGGATGCGGCGTACGGGGAGTTCTTCTCCGGAGCCGCGCCGGCCCGCACGACGGTCGGGGCCGCCCTGGCGGGCATCTCGGTCGAGATCGACTGCATCGCGCGGCTGGCCGACCGATGACGCTCGACGGCGGGCTCGTCATGGCGCGCTACGGTCCCGACGGCGGCGTCGACTGGATCCCGTCGTCCGGCGACGGCGTCGTGGCCTCCGTCCCGGCCTCGTACGCGGCGTTCGTCCTCGCCGGACGACGTGCGCGCACGTTCCACGTGCTGTGCGGGGATGTGAGCGGCGGCGAGGTGCTGACGATCCGCGCCGACGAGGGGGGCCTGACCGTCCTCGACGCCCGCAGGACGTTCGGCGCCGAGCCCTGCCACGCGGCGATCGTCGGCGATGACAGGCTGGTCGTCGCGAACTACGAGAGCGGCACGGTGTCGATCTTCGACCTCGACGAGACCGGCATCCCCGTCCGGGGGCCGGAGATCGTGGAACTCTCGGGATCCGGGCCCGACCCGGTGCGCCAGCGGGGGCCGCATCCGCACTTCGTCCTGGCCGGATTCGGCGGCCACGACGCGATCGTCGTCGACCTGGGCAGCGACGCGCTCTGGTCCCTCGATCGCGACGCCGACGGATGGCATGTGGCCACGTTCGCGGAGCTCGAACCGGGAGCGGGACCGCGCCACGTCGTCGTCGCGGACGGTTCGCTGATCGTCTCGGGCGAGCTCGACGGCACCGTGACGGTGGTCGACGAGGCGGGGAATGTGGTGTCGTCGGTGGCGGCGACCTCGATCGGTGCCGACGGCCCGGCGTACCCGGGTGACGTCGCGCGCGTCCCCGGCGGTGTCGTCGTCGCGATCCGCGGGCGCTCCAGCGTCAGCGTACTGACGCGGGACGCGGGAACCGTCGCCGTCGAGCGGGAGGTCGCCATCCCCGGCTCGTGGCCGCAGCAGCTGCTGAGCGACGGTCGTCGCCTGCTGGTCGTCGACCGGGACGGCGGGAGGATCCTGGACCTCGACCCGGAGACCGGCGCCTGGACCGAGGAGATCACCGGTCTGCGCGCACCCATGTGGGCGGTCCGTGTGGAGGCAGTGTGAGCACCCGGGTTCTCCTGCGCCGCGGGTTCGTCGTGGACGGATCCGGTCGCGACGGCGTCCGCGCGGACGTCCTCGTCGAGGGCGGGTCGATCTCGGAGGTCGGACCCGACATCGATGTCGTGGATGCGCGGGTGATCGACTGCGCCGGGCGCGTCGTCATGCCGGGACTGATCGACATGCATTCGCACGCCGACGGCAGGGTGTACGACGACGACGTGCAGGAAGCGCTCCTCCGGCAGGGTGTGACCACCGTGGTCGCGGGACAGGACGGCGTGTCGTTCGCTCCCGGTCCGGGGTCGCACGGCGCCGACTACTTCGGTGGGATACTCGACGGCATCCGGCACTACGACGGCACCGGGGTCGGCGCCCTCCTGCGGGGCTACGACGGCCGCATCCGGGTCAACGTCGCGTACCTGGCGCCCCTGGGCACGATCCGGCATCTGGTGCGCGGTGACGTCCCCGGAGCCGCGAGCGAGGACGAGATAGAGCGGATGTCGACACTGGTCGCGGATGCCCTGTCAGAGGGGGCCGTGGGTGTGTCGTCGGGTCTGGACTACGTCCCGGGGGCCTTCGCCGACACCCGCGAGCTCGTCACGCTCGCCCGCGTCGCGGGAGACGCGGGCAAGGTGTACGTGACGCACATGCGGGGTGGATACGAGCGCGCGATCCCCCAGGGCGTCGACGAGGTCATCCGGATCGCGGACGGCTCGGGGGCGCGAGTGCACATCTCCCACCTGCACGGCGAGCCCGACCTCGTCCTGTCCGAGATGGCGCGGCTCGACGCGGGCGGCCGCCGAGGCACGTTCGACGCCTACCCGTACCGCCGAGGATGCACGCTCCTCGGCATGCTGATCCTGCCACCCGAGCTGGTCGCATCGGGGCTGGACGAAGCGGCGCGCGCGCTCTCCGAGCCGGACAGGGTGCGGGAGCTGAAGCGTACGTGGTTCCCCGAGGTCGCCCGCCGCCCTGATCTCGGCGGGGCATGGCTCGACGCCATCAGCTACTCGTCCGTCCCCGCCCCGGAGCTGCGCGACATCGAGGGGATGACGCTGGCCGAGGCCGGCGCGTCCCGCGGCGAGGATCCGCTCGATCTGGCGTGCCGGGTGCTGGCGGCGACGCGTCTCCATGCGGTGGTCGTCGCACGCAACCCCCGACGCCGCAGCGACGACGAACTCGCGCGCATCTTCACGAGTCCCTGGTTCACCGGCGGATCCGACGGCATCCCGCTCGGGGGGAGTCCGCACCCGCGGGCGTGGGGCACCTTCGCTCGACTGCTGTCCGTGTACACCGCCGAGCGCGGTGATCTTAGGTGGGCGGATGCCGCGGTGCATCTGGCGGCGCTCCCGGCCGAGATCCTCGGCCTCGACGACCGCGGGCGGATCCGGCCGGGGGCGGTGGCCGACATCGCCGTCATCGACCCGCGGCGCATCCGCGACCGTGCGACGTACCGCCACCCGCGGCGCACCGCGGTCGGAGTGGACGACGTCCTGGTCGCCGGCGTGCCGGTGCTCGCCGACGGCCGGCTGACGGGATCCCTCGTCGGCGGCGGGATCCGAGGATGAGAGAGGACGGAAGCGAGCGATGACCACGGAGCGACGGCAGGACGAGTGCGTACTGATCACGGGCGCGGGCTCGGGCATCGGCGCGGTGATGGCGCAGCGGTTCGCTGCGCTCGGGGCGAGGGTGGTGATCGTCGACATCGACGCGGATGCCGCCGAGCGGGCAGCATCCCAGGCGACGGGGGCGATCTGGTTCCAGGCCGACGTCACCGATCGGGGGCGGCTGGCGGAGGTGTTCCGGGAGGTGCGCGATCGACGCGGCCCTGTCTCCGTCCTGATCAACAACGCGATGACCTGCGCCGACGCCGACTTCCTCGATCTGACGGTCGAGGAGTGGAAGCGGGATGTCTCGGTGTGTCTCACGGCCGCGTTCCACACCGCCCAGCTGGCGCTTCCCGACATGCTCGCCGCGGGCCACGGATCGATCGTCAACATCTCGTCGGTCAACGCCCTGCAGTATCTCGGGAACGTCTCGTACAGCGCCGCGAAGGCCGGGCTGATCTCGTTGACCCGGAGCCTCGCGGTGCGGTTCGGGGCGGACGGCATCCGCGCGAACGCGATCGTCCCCGGAACGATCGTCACTCCCGCGTGGGACCACCGGATCGCGCAGGACCCGCACGTGCTCGAGGACAGTCGCCGATGGTATCCGTCGACGCGGCTCGGACGCCCGGAGGATGTCGCGGACGCGGCGGTCTTCCTCACCGGCTCCCAGTCCGGGTGGATCAACGGCGAGTCCCTCATCGTCGACGGAGGGCTGATGGCGGGGAATGTGGCGATGGCCGCCCAGATCGTGCCGGACGAGCGGTCGAGGTGATCGAGCTCCGCGCCTCTTCGACGACGCTCGTCGTGGACGAGCGGCGCGGTGCCCGGGCGGTGTCGCTGACGTTCGGGGGCGACGAGGTGCTCGGGTCGTCGACCCCGGAACCGGGCGATCTCGCGGGCTTCTACGACGGCGCATTCCTGCTGGCGCCGTTCGCCGGGAGACTCCCCGCGGCCGGCGTGGCGGCCGGTCGGCGCCGGATCGCCCTCGAGCCCACCCATCGGGACGGGCACATCGACCACGGGCTGGTGCACAGCAGCGCCTGGACGGTCGTGGATCGCTCCGACCTGTCGGTAACGCTGGAGACGCGCGTCGGCGAACCGTGGGTCACCCCCGCGCGGGCGCGCATCCGATGGAGCGTCGCGGAGGACCGCATCGCGGCGACCCTCCGCTGGGACTCCGATCTGCCGGGTCCCGTCGTGCTGGGCTGGCATCCCTGGTTCCGTGAAGAGCTCCGAGGCTCCCGCGGGAGCGTCATGCTCGACGGCGGCCGGTGGGTCGACGGCGCGGGGCGGGACACGGCGCCACCCCCGCCCCCTCGGGATGCGGTGGTCCACGCCCTTCGGTCCGATCCTGTCGTCGTGTGGCCCGGCGTCCTCGGGCTGCGACTGGAATCCGCTGAGGCGCGAGCGTGGATCGTGTGCGAGACCTTCCCCGGCGCGTTCTGCGTCGAGCCGCTGTCCGACCTGCCCACGAGGCTCGGGCATCCGGACGGCGCCCGCCGCCATGCGACCCTGTCCTGGTCCGTGAGCCGGGTGCCCGCGCCCGCGTGACCCGGCGCCGCCGGCGATGCCCCCGCGCGTCAGGGTTCGGCGACGTCCTTCGCCCGCTCCGCGCTCCCGGCCTCCCCGGATGTGCGGTCCCGGGGCGGCGCTTCGGAGATGTCTGCGGTCAGGGCGTCCCGGATGATCCTCCGGGGGTCGTACTGACGCGGATCGAGCCGCGTCCAGTCGATCTCGTCGAACTCCGGCCCGACCTCGTCGCGCACACGCGCGGTGGTGTCCGACGCGAGCGTGCGCAGGTTGCGCACCAGTCTGCCGAGCCAGCGCGCCGCCGCGGGGAGGCGGCGAGGTCCGACGATCACGGCGGCGATGAGGCCCAGGATCAGGATCTTGTCGAAGGTGAGTCCCAGCATCGGTCAGACCTCGACAGCGGGGAGGTCGATCGTCGCGCTGAGCGCGCGGCTGCGGCGACGGTCGGAGAGGAGGGCGACGCCGCACGCGCCGACGTAGAGGAGGACCATCGGGATGGCGAGCAGGAGCATCGCCATGACGTCTGCCGCCGGCGTCGCGATCGCGGTGAAGAGGCAGATCGACAGCACGGCCCACCGCCACGCCTTCAGGATGGCGACCCCCGACACGACTCCCGCGAAGTTCAGTAGGACGAGCACCAGAGGCAGGACGAAGGCGACCCCCGTGATGAGGACGAGGCGGAGCACGAAATCGAAGTAGGAGCGTGCGTCGAGGTACGTGAGCGAATCCGCCGGCGCGAACGCGGTCAGCAGGGCGACGATGTGGGGGACCACCCAGATTCCGGCAGCGCACCCGGCGAGGAACAGGGGGAGGGCGGCGAAGGTGAAGCCGAGGGTGTAGCGACGCTCGCGCCTGCTCAGCGCCGGCATGAAGAAGGCGAACAGCTGGTAGAGCCACACCGGGCTGGCGATCACGATGCCTGCGACGACCGCGATCTGGACGCGCAGATCGAACGCGGCCGAGACCGAGGTGAAGTTGAGCGCGACCGGCCTGTCCTGCTGCAGGGCCGCGACCGCGATCGGATCCCGCAACAGCGCCAGGACGACATCGGCGAGGAACCACCCGGCGACCATCCCCGCCGCCAGGGCGATCGCTGCGCGCACCGCCCGGCGGCGGAGCTCTCCGAGGTGCTCCGCGAGGGACATCGTTCCGCCCGCCGGGCGCGTCGCTGTGAGGCGCATGCGCGGTCAGGCGTTCGCGGTGGTGCCCGGGGTCGAGGTCTCGACGACGACCAGACTCGGCGCGTCGGCGGAAGCGGCCTGCTGCTCCAGCGTGCCGACGTCGGCCTTCTCCTTCGCGCCGGACTTGACCTCCTTCTGGAGGATGCGGACGGACTGCCCGACGCTCTTCGCCAACGCGGGGAGCTTGGCGGCGCCGAAGATCAGCAGAACGATGGCGAGGATGATGATGGCGTGCCATCCCGTGAGATTTGAGAGCACAGCGACACTCCAATAGCGTGAGGCGGATAGTTACACTCAGTGAATGTTGCTGTCACGCTAGCATGGTGAAGTAGTCCGCGCCATAGCGGAATCCTTGGGATCTATCGCAGTCGGCTCACCGGCTCGTTCAAGGTTTCGACAGGGTATTCCATCAGGCGCATCGGCAAGAGGCAGCAGAGCTCGGGAGTGGCACCCATGACGACAGTGATCGGCGAGGTCGATCGAACCGGGGCGGTCGCGGCGATCCGCGGGGGACTCGTCGTCTCCTGTCAGGCGCCGCCTCACTCGCCCATGGCCGCGTCCCACGTGATCGCGGCCGTCGCCGCGGCGGTCGAGTGCGGAGGGGCGTCGGGACTGCGCATCGCGTCGCCCGAACACGTCGCGGCCGTGCGCGCGCACACGGCTCTGCCCATCGTCGGACTCACCAAGCGCTACGGCGACGCATCGCCGCGGCCCTTCATCACGCCCGACTTCGACGACTGTGCGCGCCTGGTCGAGGCGGGTGCCGACATCCTCGCGGTCGAAGCGGTGGCCGACTCGCGTCGGCCCGGCGAGATCGCAGACCTGTTCGCCCGGGTCTCGGATGAGCTCGGCGCGCCGATCATGGCCGACGTGTCCACGCTCGCCGAGGGCGTGCACGCCTGGGATGCCGGCGCCGCGCTCGTGGCGACCACGCTCTCGGGCCATACGTCGTCGACCACGGGACGACCGCAGCCCGACCTCGATCTCCTCGGAGCGCTCGCGGCATCCGGTGTGCGCGCCGTGCTGGAGGGCGGCGTCACCGTCCCGTCCGAGGTGACCGCGGCGCTCGCCGCGGGGGCGTGGTCCGTCGTCGTCGGGACGGCGATCTCGGATCCGCGGGCCCTCGCCGCCCGCTTCGCCGGAGGTCTCCGATGAACGTCCGCACGATCGCGCTCGTCCCGCTCGACGAACGGCCCGTGAACGTGTCGCTGCCGCGTGAGGTGGCGCGGATCGGCGGCGCCGAGCTCCTGCTCCCACCCGCCGCGGCCCTGCCCCGCATGCGCGACGGAGGCGACCCCGAGGCGATCCGTCGATGGCTGCTCGACGTCGCTGCGGACGCCGACGCCGTGATCGTCTCGGCGGACACCCTCGGCTACGGCGGTCTCATACCTTCCCGGACGAACGACGATTCCCTGGCCGAGATCCTCGGACGGCTCGAGACCGTCCGCCGGATGTCCGAGTCGCGCCCGGATCGGCCGATCCGCGTGATGTCGACGGTGATGCGCGCATCGGACTCCTACAGCAGCTCCGAGGAGCCCGAATACTGGTCCGACCACGGCCGCGAGCTGCACCGCCTCGGCGCCCAGGAGCACGAGATGTTCCTGCGCGAGCGCTCGCGGCTCGACGCTGCGGCCACCGTGCCGGTCGATGTCCTGCGCGACTTCCACGAACGACGTCTGCGCAATCACATCGTCAACCTCTCCCTCGTCCACGGCGCCGCGCGTGGTGCGTTCCGCGAGCTGTTCCTGACCGCCGACGACACCGCCGCCCGCGCGGCGGGCACGCTGGAGCAGCTGTGGATCGATCGGTGGGCGGAGGCGCCGGGCATCGGGGGAGCGACCCACAGCTACCCCGGCGCGGACGAGGTCGGCGCGGTCCTCGTGGCCCGCACCCTCTCGGCGGACGCAGCGACACCGGTACGGCTGTCGCCGGCCTTCGCGTCACCGGGCGCGGCCGAGCGGATCGCGCCGTTCGAGAACGTCCCCGCCCGCATCACCGTCGAGCGCCAGATCCGCGCCGCCGGTGCCACCTCGTCGGCGGGAGCGGATCCGGACGTCGTCCTCATCGTCCACGGGCCGAGCGGCGGTGCCGCCGACGAGGCCCGGACCGCCGCGGCGGTCCTCGTCGAGAGGGCTCTCGAGGAGGGGAGGGCGGTCGCGCTCGCCGACGTCTGGGAGCCGAACGGCTCGGACACGGCGCTCACCGACCTCCTGGCCGGTCGCGGGCTGCTCGGAGAGCTCCTGGCCTACGGGGGGTGGAACACGGCGGGCAACACCATCGGCGGCGTCGTCGCGACGGCGGTGGCATCGGTGCTGAGCGCGCGGGCTGGAGTGGACACCGCCGCCCTGCGGGAGCGGCAGCTGTGGCATCGCATCATCGAGGACGACTTCTACCAGAGCCGCGTGCGCACCGAGCTCGGTGGCATCGGGGAGTACCGCGAGCACTTCTCGCTCCCGTTCACCGACGACGTCGTCGCGCACCGCTACCGCGGCGCGGTCGCAGAGCGACTCGTCGCCGCCGCCGCGGAGATGTCCGGCTCGCGCTGGGAGCCGTTCGCGTTCGACTTCCCCTGGAACCGGACGTTCGAGATCGACTTCGAGCTGCGGAACGTGACGTGAGCGACCGGACGTTCGAACTCGCCGCGATCGACGTCGGGCAGAGCGGCGTGCGCATGCAGCTCCGTGACGCCGACGGCGGGTCGACGCAGTGGCGATCCCCGGTGGGTCTGGACGCCTCGTCGACGTTGTCGCTGACGGAGCTCGCGGGGCGCCTGCGCGTGGCGTGCGAGGGGATCAGCGCACGTGTGGTCGGCATCGGTGTCACCGGCGAGCATCAGGATGCCGCGCTCGACCGATTCGCGCTCGAGATCATGGACGCGTTGCGCGCCACCGAGGCGTGTATCGCCCACGACTCGGTCACAGCCCATGTCGGTGCGCTCTCGGGTCGGGACGGGGTCGTCATCGCCGCCGGCACCGGGGTCGTCTCGCTCGGGGTGTCTCCCTCCGCCGTCGCGCGCAGCGACGGCTGGGGGGCGCTCCTCGGCGACCGCGGCGGCGGCTTCTGGATCGGCCGCGCGGGACTTCGGGCGGCGACCGCGGAGCGGGACGGCGCCGGGCAGCGCACCGATCTCACTGCTGCCGCGGAGCGCCGGTTCGGCCCGCTCCCTGCCCTGATGCCCTCCGCGGCGCAGCCGAGCACGGCCGCGGTCGCGGCGTTCGCCAAGGACGTGCTCGCGGCGGCGGAGTCCGATGACGCCGCGAGGGCGATCGCGGAGGATGCCGCCGCCGAGCTCGCGCGAACGACGATCGCGTGTGCCGATCGGGCGTTCGGTGCGGATGCCGCGGGCGTCTCCGTATCGGCTGTCGGCGGTGTCTTCGACTCTCCGTTCATCCGGTCCAGCTGGGGTGCGCGTGTTCGCGCCGCGGGCCTGGAGGAGCGGAATCCGTCGGGTGACCCGTTGCAGGGGGCCGCGCTGCTGCCCTCGACGCCCCCCGCGTTCTTCGAGCGGACCGCTTCCCGGCGGGTCCGCTCGGCCGATCGCCCGCGCCGCTGATCCGGTCCCAGACGCCCGGGCGGCTCGCGCCTCTCGCTCGGTCAGCCCTCGGCGGGCGGTGCGAGACCCACCGCGGGCAGGATGATGTGGTCGATGACGTGGAGCAGGAAGGCACGGTCCACGTGCTCGCCCAGCATCAGCACGCGGTAGGAGACGAGGGAGGGCGAGATCATGCACAGCGTGTCGACGTCCGCGTCCGCGGGGATCTCGCCGCGGTCGATCGCGCGCTGGAAGATGATGCGGTTCGCGCGCGCGCGCGGCTCGACGAGGGCCTGGCGCGCGGCGACGGCCAGCTCGGGGTCGCGCGCGATCATCGAGACGATGCCGGCCATCACCTTCAGCTTGCGCTCGCTGTCGCGGAGGGTGGGGGAGCGGACCATCGCCACGAGGTCGCCCCGCAGCGTCCCGGTGTCGGGCGGTGAGCTGAGGTCGACGTGGCTCGACTTCATGCACGCGACGGCCTCGAGCACCAGCTCGGACTTGGAGGGCCAGCGCCGGTAGAGCGTGGCCTTGCCTGCCTTCGCGCGCGCCGCGACCATGTCGATCGTCATGCCGTCGTAGCCGCACTCCGTCAGCACGTCCAGCGCCGCCTCGAGGATCTCCGGGTCGCGTGAGTGATCCCTCTTGCGCCCGAGTCGCGGCTTGTCCTCGGCGAGGTCGATCTGCGCCATCGCAGCCGCCTCCTTCCTTCGAGTACCACGTTACCAGCGGGTTAATTCCTGAACGATGTAGATCCGAAACTCAACAGTACCGTATATAGTGGCGGCCATGTCTTCTTCTTCACCTGCACCCGCGGCGGATCGCCGCCGCTGGGTCACCCTCGTCGTGGTCGGTCTCGCGCAGCTGATGGTGGTGCTCGACGCCACCGTCGTCAACATCGCCCTGCCGTCCGCTCAGGCCGACCTCGGGTTCTCCGACGGCCAGCGGCAGTGGATCATCACCGCCTACTCCCTCGCCTTCGGCAGCCTCCTCCTCCTCGGCGGCCGCCTCTCCGACCTGATCGGCCGCAAGCGGACGTTCGTGATCGGCCTGATCGGCTTCGCTCTCGCCTCCGCCCTGGGCGGCGCCGCGGGCTCGTTCGAACTGCTCGTCGCGGCCCGCGCGCTCCAGGGTGTGTTCGGCGCCCTGCTCGCGCCCACCGCACTTGCGGTGCTCACCACGACCTTCACGATCCCCAAGGAGCGGGCCCGCGCGTTCGGCGTCTTCGGGGCGATCGCCGGGGCCGGTGGGGCGGTCGGCCTCCTCCTCGGCGGCGTCCTGACCGAGGCGCTCGACTGGCGCTGGAACCTCTACATCAACGTCATCATCGCGGTGTTCGCCCTCGTCGGCGCGGCGCTGTTCGTGCCGTCGATCGTGCGCGAGGGCCCGCGCCCGAAGCTCGACGTGCCCGGCACGCTCCTGGTGTCCGGCGCGCTCTTCGGCCTCGTCTACGGCTTCTCGAACGCCGAGACGGACGGCTGGGACTCCCCGCTGTCGTGGGGGATGCTGAGCGCCGCGGTCATCCTGCTCGTCGCCTTCGTCGTGTGGCAGACCCGCGCCACGCACCCGCTGCTGCCGCTGCCCATCGTGCTGGACCGCAACCGTGCCGCCGCGTACCTCTCGGTCCTCATCGCGGGGGCCGGCATGTTCGGGATCTTCCTCTTCGTCACCTACTACCTGCAGCTGACGCTGAAGTACTCGCCGATCCAGACGGGGCTCGCGTTCCTGCCCATGATCGGGATGCTGGTGATCGCCGCCCAGCTGGGCACGAACTTCCTCGTGCCGCGGTTCGGCCCGAAGGTGCTCGTGCCGGTCGGCATGTCGCTCGGCGTGGTCGGGATGCTCCTGCTCACGCTCCTCGACGAGCACAGCACGTACGCCGGCAACGTCCTCGCGCCGCTCATGATCATCGGCGCCGCGATGGGCACGATCATGCCCGCCTCGATGCAGACGGCGACCCTCGGGGTCGACCGCCGCTACGCCGGCGTCGCCTCTGCGATGGTGAACACGAGCCAGCAGGTGGGCGGATCGATCGGCACGGCGCTGCTGAACACCCTGGCGGCGACCGCCGCGGCCGACTACCTGAGCGCTCACACGCCCCCCACGCCCGAGGTCGGCGTGCACGCGGCACTCGCGAGCTACGCGACGGCGTACTCGTGGGGTGCGGGATTCTTCGCACTCGGGGCCGTCGTCGCGGCGCTGCTCTTCCGCCGCCGCGGACAGGGGCTGTCCCTCGGGACCGCGCACCTGCCCGAGTCGAACCTGGGTGCGGAGCCCGTGATCGCGCACTGAACCCCGCCCCTCGGGGCGAGCGGAGGGCCCCGTCGGAGCGATCCGGCGGGGCCCTCTCCGTCGCTCAGGACGCCAGGACGGATGCCGCGGCCTCGACGTACTCCGCCGGGTCCAGCGCGCCGAACACGGCGGCGTTCGCGATGTAGCCCTGCGCGAGGGCGGCGAGGGAGCGAGCCGCGTGGCGGGCCAGGTCCGCGGCATCCTCTTCGCTGCTCGTCCGGGTGCGTGCCCACGGGAGCAGCGCGGTCGTGAGGGCGGCGAAGAGGCGCCCCGCCGTCCGCGTCATCTCGGCCTTGAGATCGGCGTCCACCATGGCCTCGCCCCAGAACTGCACGACCAGTGCGGGGGAGAGGCCGGCCTCGCCGAAGATCCCGAGCATGCCGAGGAGCGCCTCGCGCGGCGGGACGACCTCGCCCGCGGTGCCGCGCTCCTCCAGGACGTCGATCCGGACGATGAGGAACCGGCCCACGATGTATCGCGCGAGCTCCGCCTTGTTGCGGAAGTGCGAGTAGATCGCACCGGTCGAGAGGCCCGACTCGGCGACGATGTCGGCGATCGACGTGTCGCGGACGCCGTTGCGCTCCAGACAGCGGAGGGCGGCCTGGGCGATCTCGTCGCGCCGCGCCTCGCGATAGCGCTCGCTCACCTTGGGCATGGAAAAAGAATAGCCGTTCTGTTATCGTGACAAAAAGAACAACCATTCTCTTTGAGGAGCAGTCATGAGCGATCCTGCAGTCTCCGCGTCGCGTCCCTCCCGCTGGGCCGTCGCCGCTGTCCTCGGGCTCGTCGGTGCGGTCGCCATCGGCGTCATCGTGATGGCGTTCGTGTGGCCGGCGGCGACCGCGAAGCCGCAGAACCTGCCCATCGGGATCAGCGGGCCCGCGGCATCCGTGGCCGCGGTCGAGAAGGCCCTCGCTGCGCAGGACCCCGCCCCGTTCGCCCTCGAGAAGGTGAGCTCGCGCGCCGACGCGGTGGCCCGCATCACGGAGCGGACGCTGTACGGCGCCGTCCTCCTCGGCGACACCCCCGAGGTCCTCGTCGCCACGGCGGCCGGCCCCGCGCCGGCGCAGGCGCTGCGGGCCGTCGCCGCCGAGCTGCAGTCCCAGATCGATGCGTCGGCGCAGAGCGCGCTCATCGCACAGCTGACCGCGATCTCGCAGGCACTCGCCGCGGGCGAGCGGCCGACCCTGCCGGACGCAGGCACCGCCCCGCGCGCCGTTCCCACCGTCCATGTGACGGACGTGGTGCCCGTCGCCGCAGGAGATCCGACGGGCGCGGGGCTCGCGGCCGCCGCGTTCCCGCTCGTCCTCGGCGGCATGCTCGGCGGGATCATCCTCACGCTCCGCGTCCAGGGAGCCATCCGCCGGCTCGTCGGGCTCGCGGCGTTCGGCGTGGCCGCGGGCGTGGTGATCGTCACGGTGATGCAGACGTGGTTCGGCATCCTCGCCGGCAGCTGGCTCCTCAACGCCGCCGCCGTCGCCCTGAGCGTGACGGCCACCGGCGCCCTCATCATCGGGCTTGCGGCGCTCCTCGGCCCGATCGGCATCGGCGTCGGGGCCGTCATCACCCTCCTGGTGGCCAACCCGATCGCCGGGGCCGCGGTCCCGTCGCCGTTCCTGCCCAGCCCGTGGGGCGCGATCGGGCAGTGGTTCGTCCCCGGTGCGTCGGTCACGCTGCTTCGCTCGACGAGCTACTTCCCGGATGCCGCGACCGCCGCGCAGTGGCTCACCCTGGCTGCGTGGCTCGTGGGCGGCGTCCTCCTCACCCTCATCGGGCACCGGCGCACCGCAGCCGAGCTCGCCCCCGCCGCTCCCGAGCCCCCGACGGCGCCGGCCACGGCCTGACCTCGTCGCCGGCGGTCGCCGGCCCCCGGTGTACGCTCTGGGAAGCGTTCGGAAGGGGAGACGGATGACGTGTTCCGCGGGCTCCGGCCGGGCGTCGCTCACCGCATCCCCGGCGCTCCGCGGATGAGCCCCGCGCCGTCCCGGTCCCCGCGCGAACGCGCCGACCGGCGGGTCGCGTGGCTCGTGGTCCTCGGGGGGATGCTGTCGGTCGTCGGCCAGGCACTGCCCGACTTCCTCGCTCAGGCGGCGCTGTTCCCGGTGTGGTGGAATGCCGCCGGCCTGCTGGCGACCGCCGCGCTGGTCGCGCTCGCCGCCGTGGGGCTGTGGCTTCCGCAACGTCTGCTCCGGGTGCTGTGGTGGAGCGTCCCCGCGCTCGTGGTGACGCTCCAGCTCTCCTCCTACGCGGTGCTCGACAGCGGAGCGCCGCCGGTGTCGCCGTGGGTCTGGCGCCTGGAGCCCGCCGCGCTGACGCTGCTCGTGTTCGTCGCGCGACCGGCCGTCGCCGTCGGTGCCACCATCGTGGCCGGCGGGACCGTCGCGCTCTCGGCGTGGATGTTCACCGGCGCAGTGCCGCTCATCGTCGCCTGGAACACGCCGTTCCACATGAGCGAGATCGGCTTCGTGGTGATCTTCCTCGGCATCCGGAACCGGGTCATCGTCCTGAACGAGTCGGAGGACACCGCCCGTCGCGCCGCAGAGCAGAGCGCGGTGGCCGCCGCGATCGCCGACCGCGAGGCGGGACTCGCACGGCTGGTGCACGACGAGGTGCTGTCCGTGCTGAACGCCGCCCTGATGTTCGCCGGGCCGCCGCCGCAGGTCCTGCGGGACGAGGCCGCCACCGCCGTCGGGGTCCTGGACCGCGCGATCGTGGAGCGGGACCGCGACCCGCGCCTCGTGCCGGCCGCCGTCGCCGCGGAGCAGGTCAGGGAGCGGCTCGCGGCGTCCCTCCCCGAGGTGCGGGTGGAGCAGGCGGCGGGCGCCCCGGTTCCGTCGCACGTGCTCGACGCGGTCGCGGCCGCGGCGCTGGAGGCCGTGCGGAATGCGCACCGGCACGCACGCGCGGCGCGGGTCGCGGCATCCGTGCGGGTCCGCGCCGGCGGCATCCGGGTCGTCGTGTCGGACGACGGCGTCGGCTTCGACCCGCGGGCCGCGCGCGCGGGGCGCATGGGCCTCGCGGAGAGCATCGCGGGCCGGATGGCGGACATCGGCGGTGCGGCCGGCGTGGAGTCCGCGCCGGGCGAGGGAACGAGAGTGTGGGTGGCATGGGACCCCGCGGCGAGCTGAACGTCGTCACCGCGCGCGGCACCGGCGCCTCCGGTCTCGCGACGCGGGCGGCGCGCTGGGCGATGGTGTTCGTGTGGACGACCGGTATCGCGCGCGGTCTCCTGGAGGGCGTCTTCAGCCCGCCGACGGTGCTCGTGATCGCGGCGCACGCGGCGGTGCTGGCCGGCGTGTTCCTGCTCACGGCTCCGAGCGACCGGCCGCTCGGCCGTGGTCGCGCGGCGGCCGTGACCGCCGTTGCCCTGGCCGCCACGGTCGTGGCCGTGGTGACCACGACCCACGCCGCCGACGTCTGGCTGCTCGACTTCTCGACCTACCTCCTCGCGCTGATGCTCGCGCGCGGCAACCCCGCCTTCGGGCTCGCGGGCGGCGCGGGGCAGGTGCTCTTCGTCGTCGGGTGGGGGACCGCCACCGCGCAGCCGCCGTCCGGCATCGTCGCGATGCTGGCGATCCCGATGCTGTCGTTCGTGCTCGGCGTGGTGTGGCGTGTCGTGCTGCGCTGGATCGTGGCGCGCGAACGCGCGCACCGCTCCGAGCAGGCCCGCGCCGAGCGCCAGGCGGCCGCCGCGGAGGTCGCGACCCGGCGGTTCCGCCGCGAGCTGGCCGAGGTCAGGGCGGAGGTCCTCCCCGTCCTCGCGGAGCTCCGCGACGGCATCCCGATCGACGACGACGTGCACGCGCGCGTGGCGGTGCTCGAGGGGACGATCCGGGATCGGATGCGCGCGCCGACTCTGACGCATCCCCTCGTCACGACTGCGGCGGCGGTGGCGCGCGCACGGGGAGTGCGGGTCGCCCTGCTGGCGCCGGCGTCCGAGCGTCCCGTGCGGATCGACGACGACGCGGCCGCGCGGATCGCCGCCGCCGTGCGGGATGCCTCCGACGGATCGGTCGTCGTCAGCGTGGGCGACGCGGATCCGACCGCCGTCACGATCGTGACCGACGGCACCCGTCCCGGCCGCACCACGGTGCCCGACGCGGTCGTGCCGGCCGACCCGGCCGAGCCGGCGCCGACGCTGTAGCCCCCGCCGCGTCAGTCGGCGAGGGCCGACTCCGGCACGGGCAGGGGGTCGGCCGCGCCGAGCACGGCATCCAGCACGCCGGGGAACCGCGCCTCGAGGTCGTCGCGCCGCAGCGACAGCAGCCGCCGCCGGCCGTTCGGCTCGTTGCGGATGACGCCGGCCTCGCGGAGGACCTTCATGAGGTGCGACCGGGTGGACTTGGGCATCGTCGGGTCGGTGACCGAGCAGGCGGCCATGTCGAGCGGCCCGTCGACGAGCTGCTGGGCGATCGCGAGTCGCTCGGGATCGCTCAGGGCGAAGAGCACGCCGGTGAGGGTCAGGTCGGCCCTGTCGGGGTGGGGCAGCTCTCCCGTCGCGCTCACGGTTCGATAATAGTTGGACAATTCGGGAATGGACCGAGAACCCCGGTCGTTCGAAAACCTTCGAACCGACTTCTGAGGGGGACCGATGACCGCCGTCATCTCGACGCGCACGCGGGGCATCCGCGGTGCGACCTACGGATTCACGCTCGCGATCGTCAGCCTGGTCGCGATGATGGCGGGTGCGAGCGCGCCGTCGCCGTTCTACCCCGTCCTCGCCCAGCGGATCGGCTTCGACGCCGTCGTCACGACCATCGTCTTCGCGGTGTACGCCGTCGCACTTCTCGCGACGCTCGTCACGGCGGGGTCGCTCTCCGACCACATCGGCCGGCGCCCGGTCGCGAGCGCGGGGCTGCTGCTCCTCGCGGTGAGCGTCGTCGTCTTCTGGAACGCCGACGCGACGGGACTCCTCGTCCTCGCGAGGCTGCTCCAGGGCGTGGCGAGCGGACTCCTGCTGTCGTCGGTATCGGCGGCGATCGCCGATCTCGAGCCGGCGTCGCGGCCCGGCTCGGCGGCGGTGTGGAACGCGGTCGCCCCCATGGCCGGGCTCGCGATCGGCGCGCTCGTCGCCGGTGCCGTGCTGGATGCCACGAAGGACGCGCTCGTCGACGTCTTCGCTCCGCTCGCGGTGCTGTACGTGGTGCTCGCGGCGCTCGTGTGGTTCGCTCCCGAGACGGCTCCCCGCAAGCCCGGCGCGCTCGCGTCCCTCGGCTTCCGGCTCAAGGTTCCCGCCTCGATGCGGACGCTCTTCCTGCAGAGCACGCCCGCCATCTTCGCGGGATGGGCGACGGGCGGCTTCTTCCTCTCGCTCGGCGCCAGCATCGTCCACATCGAGCTCGGCGGGGTGGCGCACGTGTGGCAGGGGCTGTCGGTGGCACTGCTCGCCGGGGCGGGCGCGATCGCGGCGTTCCTCATCCGGCGCCGGTCGGCGCGGGCCATCACGATCTACGGCACCGTCGCGCTCTCCGGAGGCACCCTGCTCACGCTCCTCGCTCTCGCGCTGGGCTCGCTCCCCGGCTACCTCGCCGCGGTCGTCGTGGCCGGTTCGGGCTTCGGGACGGCCTTCTTCGGCGTGGTCCGCTCGCTCGCGCCGCACATCCCCGCGACCGAGCGCGCCGACGTGTTCGCGGTGATCTTCCTGGTGTCGTACCTCGCCTTCGGGATCCCCGCGGTCATCGCGGGCGTGCTCGTGCAGCTCGTCGGTCTCGGGCCGGTCGCCTACGGCTACGGCATCGTCGTGGCGGTGCTCGCGGCGGCGGCTGCGGTCCTGCGCATCCGCCGGGGCTGACCCGGAACCTGCCCGCCCCGCCCCTGTCCGACCCCCGCCCGGGGTGTCCGCTCCCGGGGCCCGTCGCCCAGAAATCACGCAGCGCGCGAGACCACGGTGCGTATCGCGCGCCACGTGATGTCTCGGCGAAGGGAGTGGGCCGGGCGTGGCCGGGCTGAACCAGGCCGAGCGGGCGAGACCCCGTACCCGCAGCCGCGCTAGTCGAAGGATGCCGCGACGACGTTGCGGTGGTAGTCGAAGATCACGCTCGTCCGCGTGGAGGCGACGCTGCGCTGGGCCGACAGGTGCTCCACCACGAACTCCCGCAGCTCGCTCGATCCGGGCACGGCGATGTGGATGAGGAAGTCGTCCGCGCCGCCGACGAAGAAGAGCTGCACGACCTGCGGCAGCCGTCGCACCTCGTCGGCGAACTCGCTGATGCTCTCCTGCCGCGAGCCCGGACGGAGGGTGACGCCGACCATCGCCTGCAGCCCGCGCCCGATCGCGGTCTGGTCGACGGCGGCGTGGAATCCGGTGATGACGCCGCGCTCGACCAGGGAGCGGACGCGGACGTGCGCGGTCGAGGGCGCCACCGAGACGGCGGCGGCGAGCTCGGCGTTCGTGGTGCGACCGTCCCGCGCGAGGAGACGGACCAGCTCGGCGTCGATCCCATCCAGCTCCGGGGAGCGCAGATCCTTCGGCGTGGATGGCTTCGCGCCGGTCGATTCCGGATGGCTCATCATTCGGCCTCTCATCGACAGAAGGATCTTCGATCTCATTGCGGTTTCAACGAATCCCATGCGATCGTACCGGAGTCGTGCCGTTCGAAGAGGAGCTCACATGCGCATCGGCGTCCCCACCGAGATCAAGAACAACGAGAACCGCGTCGCCATGACCCCCGCCGGGGTCGACGCGCTCGTCGCCCGCGGCCATGAGGTGCTCGTGCAGCGCGGCGCCGGCCTCGGCTCGCGCATCGTCGACGACGCCTATGCCGCCGCGGGAGCGCGGATCGTGGAGTCCGCCGAAGAGGTGTGGGGGGCGTCCGACCTCGTCACCAAGGTGAAGGAGCCGATCCCCGCCGAGTACGGGTATCTCCGCGACGACCAGGTGCTGTTCACCTACCTCCACCTGGCGGCGGACCGCCCGCTGACCGACGCGCTCCTCGCCGCCGGCACCACGGCCATCGCGTACGAGACCGTGCAGCTCCCGGATCGCACGCTGCCGCTCCTCTCGCCGATGAGCGAGGTCGCCGGCCGCCTGTCGATCACGGTCGGCTCCTACTTCCTCATGCGCGCCGCCGGCGGCCGCGGAACGCTCATGGGCGGCGTCGCCGGGACGCAGAAGGCCAAGGTCGTCGTCATCGGCGGCGGCGTGGCGGGCGAGCACGCGGCCGCCAACGCCCTCGGCCTCGGTGCCGACGTGACGGTCATCGACCTGTCGCTCCCTCGCCTGCGCGAACTCGAGCACCGCTACGTCGGCGCCCTGCAGACGCGCGCGTCGAGCCGCTGGGAGATCGCGGAGCAGGTCGCCACCGCCGATCTCGTGATCGGCTCGGTGCTCATCCCCGGCGCCGCGGCGCCCAAGCTCGTCACCGACGCCATGGTCGCCACGATGCGGCCGGGCGCCGTGCTCGTCGACATCGCGATCGATCAGGGCGGCTGCTTCGAGGGGTCGCATCCCACGACTCACGACGTCCCGACCTTCGCCGTGCACGAGACGCTCTACTACTGCGTCGCGAACATGCCGGGCGCCGTCCCCGAGACCTCCACGCGTGCCCTGACGAATGCCACGCTGCCCTACCTCACGGCGCTGGCCGACAAGGGGTGGGAGGCGGCGACGGCACAGGATGCCGCGCTCGCGCGAGGGCTCAACACCCGCGCCGGCCGCGTCACCAACGCCGGCGTGGCCGCGGCGTTCGGGCTGGAGCTCGAGCCGGTCTGACCGGGGGCCGGACGACCCGGCCCGCGCCCGCGCGGCTCACGCCCGGACGTACGTCGCCAGGTGCTCTCCGGTGAGGGTGCTGCGCGCCGCGACGAGGTCGGCCGGCCTGCCCTCGAACACGACGCGGCCGCCGTCGTGGCCCGCGCCGGGCCCGAGGTCGACGATCCAGTCGGCGTGCGCCATGACCGCCTGGTGGTGCTCGATCACGATGACGGACTTGCCGGCGTCGACCAGCCGGTCGAGGAGGCCGAGGATGTTCTCGACGTCCGCCAGGTGGAGCCCCGTGGTCGGCTCGTCGAGCACGTACACCTCGCCCTCCTCGCCCATCGCGATCGCGAGCTTGATGCGCTGGCGCTCGCCGCCGGAGAGGGTCGACAGCGGCTGTCCGAGCGTGATGTATCCGAGCCCGACGTCGTGCAGCCGGGTCAGGATCGCGGCCGCCGCCGGGATCTTCGCCTCGCCCTCCGAGAAGAACGCACGCGCCTGGGCGACGGGGAGGTCGAGCACCTCGGTGATGTCGAGGCCCGCGAGCTTGTAGTCCAGCACCTCGGCCTGGAACCTCTTCCCGCCGCAGTCCTCGCACGGCGTCTCGATCGTATCCATGAAGCCGAGCTCGGTGACGATGACCCCCGCGCCCTTGCACGTGGGGCACGCCCCCTCGGAGTTCGCGCTGAACAGCGCCGGCTTCACGCCGTTCGCCTTCGCGAACGCCTTGCGGATGGGCTCGAGCAGTCCCGTGTACGTGGCGGGGTTGCTGCGGCGTGATCCGCGGATCGCGGTCTGATCGATGGAGACCACGCCGTCCCGCCCGGAGACGTGACCGTGGATGAGCGAGCTCTTGCCGGAACCCGCCACGCCGGTGACGACCGTGAGCACCCCGAGCGGGATGTCGACATCGACGCCCTGCAGGTTGTTCTCGCTCGCGCCGCGCACCTCGATCGCGCCCTCCGCCGCGCGGACGGACGGCTTCAGCGCCGCGCGGTCGTCGAGGTGCCGGCCCGTGAGGGTGCCGCTGGCACGCAGCCCCTCGACGGTCCCCTCGAAGCAGATCTCGCCGCCCGCGCGCCCGGCGCCGGGCCCCAGGTCGACGACGTGGTCGGCGATCTCGATCGTCTCGGGCTTGTGCTCCACGACGAGGACCGTGTTGCCCTTGTCGCGCAGCTGGCGCAGCAGGCCGTTCATGCGCTGGATGTCGTGCGGGTGCAGCCCGATCGTGGGCTCGTCGAACACGTAGGTCACGTCGGTGAGCGACGATCCGAGGTGGCGCAGCATCTTGATGCGCTGCGCCTCGCCTCCCGACAGCGTGCCCGAGGGGCGCTCCAGGCTCAGGTAGCCGAGGCCGAGGGTCACGAACGCGTCGAGGTTGGCCCCGAGGGTCGTCAGCAGCGGTCCGGCCTCCGGCCGGTCGAGGTCGCGGACCCACGCGGCGAGGTCGGTCACCTGCATCCGGCACGCGTCGGCGATGCTGATCCCGGCGATCTTCGACGACCGCGCGCCCTCCGTCAGCCGGGTGCCGTCGCACTCGGGGCACGTCGCGAACGTCGCGACGCGCTCGACGAACGCGCGGACGTGCGGCTGCAGGGCATCGAGGTCCTTCGAGAGCATCGACTTCGTGATCTTCGGGATGAGCCCCTCGTAGGTCATGTTGATGCCGCTGATCTTGACCTTGGTGACCTCGCCGTAGAGGAAGAGCCGGCGCTGCTTCTCGCTGAACTGCGCGATCGGCTTGTCGCCGGGATAGAACCCGGACTGCGAGAAGGCCTTCACCATCCACCCGTCGGCGGTGTACCCCGGGACCATGATCGCGCCCTCGTCGAGAGACTTCGACTCGTCGACCACCTGGGAGAGGTCGATGTCCGACACCGACCCGCGGCCCTCGCACCGCGGGCACATGCCGCCGAGGTAGATCGCATCCTGCACGATCTTCTTCTCGCCGTTCGGCCCGATCATGACGCCGCTCGCCTTCTGCGTCGGGATGTTGAACGAGAACGCCGTCGGCCCGCCGATGTACGGCTCGCCGAGCTTGGAGAAGAGGATGCGCAGCATCGCGTTCGCGTCCGTCACCGTTCCGACCGTCGAGCGCGGGTTCGCCCCGAGTCGCTCCTGGTCGACGATGACGGCGGTCGTGAGTCCTTCCAGGACGTCGACGTCGGGGCGCGGGACCGACGGCATGAACCCCTGCACGAACGCGCTGTAGGTCTCGTTGATCATGCGCTGCGATTCGGCCGCGATCGTGTCGAACACGAGCGAGCTCTTGCCGGACCCGGAGACGCCGGTGAAGACGGTGAGCCGCCGCTTCGGCAGCTCGACGCTGATGTCCTTGAGGTTGTTCTCTCTCGCGCCCTGCACGCGGATGAGGTCGTGGCTGTCGGCGGGGTGGGGCGCATCCGTCGCGGTCGTCATGGCCACCAGGCTACGGCGAGGCTCGGACGCGCACTTCTCCGGTCGTGCTCGATCAGGCGCGGCGCACCGCGTGGCGACCGGCGTCCGCGGGGAGGGTGAGCGCCCCGACGAGCGGGATCACGAGCGTGAGCGCCGCGAGGACGAACGCCCAGTGATAGCCGAGCAGCGGTGTGCCCGTCCATTCCCCCGCCGCCCACGTGCCGAGGTTCACGAAGACGGCGACGATCGCGAGCCCGAGCGCGGTCGCGGCCTGCTGCAGCGTGGAGGCGAGCGTGTTCGCGGCGTTCGTGCGGTCGGGCGGGACGTCCACGAACTGCACCGTGTTGTAGGCGCTGAAGCCGATCGACCGTACGACGCCGCTGAGGAACAGCAGCGCCAGCAGCAGCGGGAGCGGCGCGGTCGGCCCCACGGCGACGAAGACGGCGAGGATGACGCCGCCGACGATGTTCGACCACACCAGGACCCGGCGGAACCCGAGCCATCGGATCAGGGGGGTCGTGACGGGTTTGATCGCGACATTGCCGATGAACACCGCCATCACGGCGAGGCCCGCGCCGAAGGCGCTCCAGCCGAACACCACCTGGAACAGCAGCGTGAACAGGAACGGCGCCGCCACGATCATGAGGCGGTAGAAAGCACCGCTCACGTTCGCGACGCGGAAGGTGCGGATGCGCAGCACGCTCCCGTCGAAGAGCGGATGCTCGCGCCGACGCATCACGAACGCCCCGAGGAACCCCGCGCCGACGCCCGCGGCGATCGCGACGGCGCCGCCCACCGCGGCCGCACCGGACGACGTGGCCACGACCTCCGCGCCGGCGGTCACGAGCACGAGCGCCCCCGCGACAAGGGCGAAGCCCCATCCGTCGAAGGGCACGCGCCGGCGCTCCGCGCTGCGCGGGACGAGGATCAGCCCGGCGATGAAGGCGACCACGCCGATCGGGAGGTTCACGAGGAAGATCCAGTGCCACCCGACCGTGTCGGCGAGCAGGCCCCCGAGCGCGGGCGCCACCACCGGCGCCAGCAGCGCAGGCCACGTGAGGTAGGCCATCGCGTCGAGGAGGTCGGTGGGGGTCACCGCGCGCAGCACCGCCAGCCGCCCGACCGGCACCATGAGCGCCCCGCCGATTCCCTGCAGCACGCGGGCCGCGGCCAGCAGCCCGAGCGTCGGCGCCAGCGCGCACAGCAGCGACGCCGCCGTGAAGACGACGACCGCCGAGAGGAACAGCACGCGGACGCCGAAGCGGTCCGCGAGCCACGCGGTCGCCGGGATGCCCACGCCCACCGCGAGCAGGTACGCCACCATGGCGACGCTCAGGTCGGCGGGCTGCACGCCGAAGTCGCGCGCCATCGCCGGCGCCGCCGTCTGGATGATCGTCGCATCCAGGTTCTCCATGAAGAACGTCGCCGCGACGAGGAGGGCGAGCCCCCTGCTGAACGTGGACCGTGATCCCACGTGCACCTCCCGCACCAGTCTTCCCCATCCCGCCGCGGACGGGGGTCCCCGCGGCACGACTTAGACTGGAGGCATCCCTCACCCCGGCCGAGGTTCCTCCGTGTCAACCAGTCCCGCAGCGCGCACCCTCGAGGTGCGCCACCTCCAGATCGCGCGCGCCGTCCTCGCGGCGCTCGCCGCGGCGATGATCACGTTCTCGTCCGACCACTCCGCGTCCTACGGGCTGTCGGTGTTCAGCGGATTCACGATCACCACCGGCCTCGTCCTGCTCATCTCGGCCTGGCTCGTCTTCCCGTCCGGGCGGCGCGCGCCGGCGATCGGGCTCGCGGTGCTCGACCTGATCGCCGGGATGGTCGCCGGGGTCCCGCTGATCCGCACGCCCGAGCTGTTCTTCGTCGTCGTCATCGCGTGGGGCGTGGTCACCGGCTTCGCCGAGGCCAGCATCGGCTGGTTCGCCCGCCGCACGGCGCGGGAGAGCGGAACGGCGCAGGAGCGCTCCGAGGCGCGTGACGCCATCACGGTCGGCGCACTCGGACTCGTGCTCGGCGTCGCACTCGCCTTCGTCCCGGCGCAGTACGCGCTGCGGTACCACATCGACGAGGCCCACCAGACGTTCGTGCTCACCGGCATCACGATCGGCGTCGGCATCCTCGGCGCCTACGCGGCGATCGTCGCCGTCTATCTGGGCATCGCGGGCTTCTCGCCCCGCCGCATCGAGCCGGAGCGCCATCCGGATGCCGCGACCGCCGGCGAAGAGTCCGGGAGAGTCGCATGAGCAAGGAACACCCCACGCGTCGTGATCTCATGAAGCCCGTGCAGCTGCTCGGGCTCGCCCTCGTCGCCTCCCTGTTCTCGGGACTGGTCACGCTCATCTCGATGGGCTTCTTCCAGCAGCGCTTCGCCTCGCAGTCGCCGCACGCGCTCGTGGTCGCCCTCGTCGTGACGGGCATCGTCTTCATCGTCACCATCGTCGTCATCGCCCTGCTGCTGCTGGCGGTCGACCCGGCCGAGGTCACGCGCGAGCTCGACCGACCGGTGCTCCTTCCGAAGGGCGCGGCCGCTCCGGCGACCGAGCCCGCGACGCCGGCGGCCGCGGAGTCCGCGACGCCGGCCGAACGCGCCGCGGCGGAGGAGCCGGCGGCGGGTGACCCAGCATCGGGCGAGCCGGACGCGGACTCCGGACCCGCGGCGCCCCGCGCCTGAGCCCCGGTCGCGCGCCTCGCGTCAGACGAGGCCGACGAGGTCCGTCGCGAGTCCCGTGTACGTGGCCGGCGTGAGCGCGAGCAGGCGCTCCTTCGCGGCATCCGACACGTCGAGGCCCCGCACGAACTCGGCGAGCTGCTCCGCGCCTACCCTGCGGCCGCGCGTGAGGTCCTTGAGCAGCGCGTAGGGGTCGGTGATCTGCGAGCGGCCGGCGGCGATCTCGCCGCGGACGACCGTCTGGATCGCCTCGGCCAGCACCTCCCAGTTGTCGTCGAGGTCGGCCAGCAGGACGTCCTCGCGCAGGAGGATCTCGCCGAGGCCGCGCTGCAGGTTGTCGAGCGCGAGCAGTGAGTGACCGAAGGCGACGCCGATGTTGCGCTGAGTGGTCGAGTCCGTCAGGTCGCGCTGGAGGCGCGACGTGACGAGCGTCGAGGCGAGCGTCGCGAACAGGCCGCCGGCGAGCTCCAGGTTCGCCTCCGCGTTCTCGAACCGGATGGGGTTGATCTTGTGCGGCATCGTCGACGACCCGGTCGCTCCGGCGACGGGGATCTGCGCGAAGTAGCCGAGCGAGATGTACGTCCAGATGTCGGTGGCGAGGTTGTGCAGGATGCCGCCCGCGTGGCGCGCGCGGTCGTAGAGCTCGACCTGCCAGTCGTGCGACTCGATCTGCGTCGTGAGGGGGTTGAACCCGAGCCCCAGACTCTCGATGAACTCGCGCGAGACCAGCATCCAGTCGACGTCCGGCTCGGCGGCGATGTGCGCCGACCACGTGCCCGTGGCGCCGGAGAACTTGGCGAGGAAGTCGGATGCCGCGACCTGCGCGGCCACCCGCTCGAGGCGCCATGCGAAGACGGCGAGCTCCTTGCCCATCGTCGTCGGGGTCGCCGGCTGGCCGTGCGTGCGCGAGAGCATGGCGGCGTCGCGGTGCTTCACGGCGAGTCGCTTCAGGGTGTCGATCACCCCGTGGAGCTTCGGCAGCCACACGTCGTGCACGGCCCGCTTGACCGTGAGGGCGTAGGCCGTGGAGTTGACGTCCTCGCTCGTGCACGCGAAGTGGGTGAGCTCCGCGATGGCGTCCAGCCCGAGCTGGGACAGCCGGTCGCGCACGAGGTACTCGACGGCCTTCACGTCGTGCCGCGTGACGGCCTCGCGCTCGGCGAGCCAGTCGATCTCGCGCGGGCCGAAGTCGAGGTACAGCACGCGCAGGCGGTCCTTGTCGGTGTCGCCGAGCGGATGCGTCCCGAACAGCGACCGGTCGGTGAGCGCGATGAGCCACTCCACCTCGACCTCGATCCGCGCCCGGTTCAGACCCGCCTCGGAGAGGTGGTCGGCCAGCGCGGACACCGCGGCGCGGTAGCGGCCGTCGAGCGGGCTGAGGGGCTGCGGAGGCAGAGAGGTCACGAGGCTTCCGTTCGGATCGCCGACCCGGGAGCGCCGCTAGACGGCGGTGCGGATCGCGGGTTCGAGCTGCCGGAAGAGCGCCCGGCAGGCGCTCTCGATCATACCGAGCACGTCGTCGAACATCGCCGGCCCCGCGTAGTAGGGGTCCGGGACGTCGCGCACGGCCCCCGCGCTCGCGTCGAAGGACAGCAGCAGCGCGATCTTCGCGGCATCCGCCTCGCTGCGCGCCCAGCCCTGCAGGATGCGGTCGTGCGTGCGGTCGAGCGCGACGACGAGGTCGTTCTCGTCGAAGTCGCGCGAGGTGAACTGGCGGGCCCTGTGGCGGGTGCCGTCGTAGCCGCGTCGCTCGAGGGCTTCGATCGTGCGGTGGTCGGCCCGCTCGCCCACGTGCCAGTCGCCCGTTCCCGCGCTCGACGACACGACGTGCGCGCCGAGACCGACCGAGTCCGCGAACCAGCGGAACACCACCTCCGCCATGGCGGAGCGGCAGATGTTGCCGGTGCAGACGAAGACGACGCGGAACGGAGCGGGTGCGCTCTCTCCGCGATCGACCATGGGTTCTATTGTGGCCAATCGGCCCGGTCCTGCACAGGCCGGGTTCACGACGCCGCCTGCACGACCCCGCCGCCGCGCGGACCGCCCGCCCGTCGAGGTGACCAGGGTGGAGGGATGGCGGGATGCACGACGGACGGCGGCTGGGGGGTCGAGCTCATCGATGCGGCGCGCGCGAGACTCGTCGACATCGAGGCTGCGCTGGCCGCGGTGAGCCGGCGGGCGTCGGCGATCGTCGACGAGACGGACTGGCGGTCCGACGCGGTGGCGGCATACCGCCGGCGGGCGTCGGCGTGGGAGGCCGCCGTACGGGACGTCGCCCGCGAGGTCGACCGGGTGCGCGACGACCTGGCGAACACCCGCCGCGACCTCGTCGCCCGGTCGGGGTGGGAGCGCGGGTGAGCGGGATCGACATCCGCGGCGGCGGCGTCGTCGCCGTGGACACCGATGCGCTGAGGGCCGCCGCGGATCGGTATGCGTCCGAGCGCGCCGAGTTGGACGACGTGTGCCGGCGGCTCCGGCTGGAGGCCGCGCGGCTGTCCGACCTCGTCGATCCGACCGGCGACGGTGCGCCGGGGCGGGTTGCGCTGATCGCGGACCACGTCGACGGCGTCGCCGCGCGCGCGGCCGGCCTGGAGCGCCGGCTGCGGTCGCTCGCCGCCGTCTACGAGTTCGTCGAGCTGCGCGCGGCGCGGGCCGCGGCGGCGGCCGCGGGGGACGAGGCCGTGGTGGAGCGACTCGACCGCACGCTCGACCGCCTCCAGCACGACGACCCGCTGGCCGGCATCGCCGCCGCCGAACTCGAGGTGGCATGGGATGTGCGCGTCCTGACGACGGTCGCAGGCCCGGTGACGTCGGGGGCGCTGCCCGCGAATGCGCAGGCGACGAGCATCCTCCTGATGGCGTCGCTCGCCGGCCTCGGGGCGGGAAGGGTGCGCCACGGTGAGCGCCTGCGCGGATCCGCGGAGCCGGTCGTCGTCGCACCGGTCGGGGCGGTCCGCCGCGATGGAGCGCCTCCGCACTCCCTCGCGGCGGCACTCGGGCGCATCCCCCCGGGAGCCGACGGCGCCCGCGTGCGGGTCGAGCGGTACGCGATGCCGGACGGCTCGCGACGCTTCGCGGTCTACGTCGCCGGCACGCGCAGCGGCAGCATCGACGGCGGCGCGGAGCCGTGGGACATGCGGTCGAATCTGCAGCTCTACGCGGGCGAGCGCTCGTCGTCGTACGACGCGACGCTCGCCGCGCTCCGCGACGCGGGGGCGCGACCGGGCGACGCCGCGTACGTCTTCGGCCATTCCCAGGGCGGGATGATCGCGGACAGAGTCGCCATGGAGGGCGGATTCGACACACGGCTGCTCGTGACGGCCGGTTCGCCGACGGAGGCTCAGGCCGGCCCCGACACCGTCAGCGTCCAGCTGCGTCACCGTGACGACCCCGTCGCCGCGCTCGCGGTCGGCGCGAGTCCGGGCACGGTCGGGGCGCCCGGCAGCGTGATCGTGGAGCGGCTCGCCGATCCGCTCCTCGGCCCGCAGGACCTCACCCTGGCGCCGCATCACCTCGGCGCATACATCGACACCGCGCGGGAGCTGGACGGCTCACCCGACCCGCGGGTCGCCGGCCTCACGCGAGTCCTGGGCGAGCTGGATGCCGCGGCATCCGTCGAGGTCACCGAGTACGGCGCGGTGCGCGGTGGGTGACCGGCGAGGTCAGTCGTTGCGGCGCTTCGGGCGCAGGAAGATGCCGAAGATCCAGTTGATGAGCGAGATCACGAGAGCCGCGACCACGCCCCACCAGAAGTCCTCGACGCGCAGACCCCAGTTCCACCAGTGCGTCAGCCACGCGGTGAGCCACAGCAGGAACCCGTTGATGATGAGCGAGATGAGCCCGAGGGTCAGGATGTAGAGCGGGAAGGCCAGGACCTTGATCACGGTGCCGATGATCGTGTTGACGATCGCGAAGATGACCGCCACGAGCAGCAGCGTGAGCACGAGCTGGAGCGTCTCGCCGGGGGCGAACGGGATCACCGTCACCTTGAGGGCGGGGATCAGCGTCACCACCCAGATGGCGAAGGCGTTCACGACGACGCGGATGAGGAAGCGCATGGTCCGTCCAGTGTGGCACGCCGCGCCCCGCCCGCGAAGGGCTCCCTGCTACTCGTCTCGCAGGACGCGGTGCGCGCTGATGCGCGCTTCGGCGTCGTCGAGACCGAGCGCGCCCTCTGCGACACCCACCACCAGTGCGAAGCCGTCATCCGTGCCGAAGTCGTGCTTCCACCCGTTGATCCACAGGAACGCGACCATGATCGTCCAGCCTGCGCGCTTGTTACCGTCGAACAGCGGGTGATTCCGGACGAGCGATTCGAGCAGAGCGGCCGCCTTCCGGTCGAGGGTGGCATACGCGTCCTCCCCGAACATCGACGCCGACGGTCTGGCCAGGGCGGACGCGAGCAGGCCCGCATCCCTCACGTGGAAGCCGTACGACTGGGTGACCCGGAGTGCGTCGTCGAGCGTGAGGTACTCCGTCATGCGTCTGCGAGGCGTTCCAGAAGTGCGGCGTCATGGGACGTGACGAAGTCGATCGCGCCGGCGATCAGGTCGCCCCGCGCCCGACGCTCTGCGATCAACTCCGCGCCCTGGACGAGGAGCGCATGCTTGGAGACGTGCTCAGCCGCGGCGATCGCCTCGAGCTTGCGGTCGAGTTCCTCGGGCAGTCGCACGGTCATGGCCATACCAGAATGGTATCACCGGCTCCTTTCGCGGGTTCCGCGTCATATACGCGGCATCCGGACGTCTTCGTCCGTGACGGCGATCGTGTCGTCGCCGACACGGCGAAGAGGAGGCGGCATGGGGATTCCGGCAGCGGACGTGCGGGATTGGGCGGATCGGCTCGCGAGCGCGTCGCCGCACGCGGAAAGTCGACCGGCGCCGGACTCCGATCGTGGAGACGTCCCGGAGTGGCTCGAGCGCTCGCGCATCGTCCTGCGGGGTGCGCGCGGTCTCGAGGAGCTCTCCAACTTCGGCGTGACGACGGCGCCGGTGCCCGACGAGTTCGAGGCGTCGCTGCTGCGCGTGTCGGTGGGTGAGGTGATGCTCTTCAGCACCCTCGAGACCGCTCACGTCGTCACGTACGGCGGCCTCGCGAGCGGCCCGGACATCGTCATCGTCGGTCGGACCGGCACGGGACTGCAGCGCCTGCACCGGACGGCGACCGGCACCGTGGAGGACATGGGCGTGGGCCGGATGGGCTTCATGTCGAGCTTCGCCCCGTCCCTTCTCGAGCACGTGGGCATCTCCGAGACCACGGGGGTCGTCCTGCCGACGGACCTCCTCGGCCCGGTGCGAGATCGGCTCGCCCCCGGGGTCGGCCTCCTGCCCGACACCGTCCTGACCCGCGCAGCGGGAACATTCCTGGCGGGCGCGCTGCACGAGCTCCTCGTGAGGGAGACGCCCGGAGACGCGGCGTTGGAGAATGCCCTCGTCGGCCTCGTCCGTACCGCGCTGGCCCAGACGGCGGGCGCCGCCGACGGACTCGCGGCGACCATGCGCGCCGCCGCGATGGATGTGATCGAGCGACGCTACACGGACGTGGAGTTCGATGCCGTTCAGCTGGCGGCCGAGCTCCACGTCAGCAGGCGCCAGCTCAACCGCTACTTCTCGGGTGCGCCGCGTACCGTCCAGCAGGCGATCCTGACTCGGCGGCTCGCCGCGGTGCGGGGAATGATCCTGACCGTTCCCCACCGCGACCTGGAGTCGATCGCACGCGAGTGCGGCTTCGCCGACGGCGGTGCGATGCGGAGCCGGTTCCTCCGGTCGTTCGGCATCGGCCCGGCCGCGTTCCGCCGTGCGGCCGCCGCCGCGGTCCCGGTCCCCGATGCGATGCTCCTGACCGCAGAGCAGACCGCACGGGGTCGCCCGTCGCCGGCAGCGACGATCGCGGAGTGACATCACCGGCTCGCGGGAGTGCGCGGCCTGAGATGACCCACCGTCCAGCGGGTGCCATGTTCCCCTTCATCGTGCGCCACACCCGTCTCCGTCCGTTGTGCAGCGCGCGCCGGCGTCGATAGCGTCGGCCACGCCGGCGAGAGACCTCGGGATGCGCACCCCCAGGTTCATCCCGAGGTCTCGTTCCCCCGCCGCGATCTGGGGGGCGCTCTCCTAGACTCGGCAGGGTGACCGCTGACGATCTGCCCATCCGCATCCGCCCCGAGATCGCCGCGCTGCCGCCGTATCGGCAGGGCAAGCAGGCCGGACCGGAGTCGTTCAAGCTGTCGAGCAACGAGAATCCGTTCGAGCCTCTGCCGAGCGTCGTCGACGCGCTGCGGGCCGCCGACGGCGTCAACCGGTATCCGGATGCCACGGCCTCCCGCCTGCGTCACCGTCTCGCCGAGCGGTTCGGCGTCCTGCCGGACGAGGTCCACGTCGGGGCGGGCAGCGTCTCGATCCTGTCGCAGCTGCTCCTCGCCGCCGCCGGTCCGGGCGACGAGGTCGTCTACGCCTGGCGTTCCTTCGAGGCGTACCCGGGTCTCGTGCTGATCGCCGGTGCGACGCCGATCGAGGTGCCGCTGACGTCGAACGGGCGCCACGACCTGACGGCGATGGCCGCGGCGGTCACCGATCGCACGCGCGCCGTCATCGTGTGCAGTCCCAACAACCCGACCGGCCCGATCGTCACCCAGGCCGAGTTCGACGCGCTCCTGGCGGAGCTGCCGCCCGACGTCCTGGTGATCCTCGACGAGGCCTACGCGGAGTTCGTCACCGACCCGGAGGCCGTCGACGGCCTGCGCACCCTCGGCCTGGACGGCCGTCCCAACGTGGTCGCCCTCCGCACGTTCTCCAAGGCGTACGGCCTCGCCGGTCTCCGGGTCGGCTACGCCGTCGGGCATCGCCGCATCCTCGACGCGGCGCGGTCGACGGCCATCCCGCTGTCGGTCACCGCCCACTCCGAGGAGGCGGCGCTCGCCAGCCTCGACGCCGAGTCCGAGTTGATCGAGCGCGTGCGCGTCATCGCGGAGCGCCGTGACCGCCTCGTGGCCGGACTGCGCGCCCAGGGCTGGCGTGTCCCGGAAGCCCAGGGCAACTTCGTGTGGCTCGCGACCGGTGAGGAGACCTCGGCGGCGGCGGAGCGCTTCGAGGAAGCCGGGTTGATCGTGCGGCCGTTCGCGGGCGACGGGGTCCGCATCTCGGTCGGGGAGCCGGAGGCTGTCGACAAGGTCCTATCGATCGCGGCATCCGTTGTGGAAGACCTCCCAGAGGACCACCCCGGACGGAAGCTAGCGTAGAACGGTGATCCAGACCGACGACTCGGTTGGTGCCGAGGACCCACGACTCGTCCGCATCCTCGCGGCAGACGGAACGGTGACCCCATCGGCTGCCGCGGAGCCGTACCTGGCGCTGATCGAGGGCCTCGGCGATGCCGAGCTCGAGCAGTTCTACCGCGACATGGTCGTGATCCGCGCGTTCGACCGGCAGGCGACCAACCTCCAGCGGCAGGGCCAGCTCGCGCTGTGGCCGCCGAGCCTCGGGCAGGAGGCCGCGCAGGTGGGCTCGGCCCGCGCCGCCCGCCCGCAGGACCACCTCTTCCCGTCCTATCGCGAGCACGTCGTCTGCACGATCCGCGGCGTCGATCCGATCGACATCATCCGGGTCATGCGCGGGCTCTCCCACGGCGGCTGGGATCCGACCGACCCCAAGAACGGCAACACGCACATCTACACGCTGGTGCTCGGGTCGCAGACGCTGCACGCCACCGGCTTCGCCATGGGGCTCGCCTTCGACGGGCGCTCGGGCGGCGGCGATCCCGAGCGCGACGAGGCGGTCATCGTCTACTACGGCGACGGCGCGTCGAGCCAGGGCGACGTCCACGAGGCGATGGTGTTCGCGGCGAGCTACCAGACCCCCGAGGTGTTCTTCCTGCAGAACAACCACTGGGCGATCTCGGTGCCGGTGTCCACCCAGGCGCGCGCGCCGCTGTTCCGTCGCGGCGAGGGCTACGGGATGCCGAGCGTGCAGGTGGACGGCAACGACGTCCTCGCGAGCTATGCGGTGAGTCGGGTGGCGCTCGACGAGGCGCGCGCCGGCCTCGGGCCCCGCGCGATCGAGGCGATCACGTATCGCATGGGCGCGCACACCACGAGCGACGACCCCACGAAGTACCGCACCTCCGCGGAGGAGGAGTCGTGGGCGCGCCGCGACCCGATCGCGCGCATGCGTGCGTTCCTCGAGGGGCGCGGTGCATCCGCGGCGTTCTTCGCCGAGGTGGATGCCGCGGCCCAGGCCGTCGCCGATGACACGCGCGAGCGCACCAACGCGCTCGGCTCGGTCCCCGCGAGCCTGATGTTCGACCACGTCTACACCGAGCCGCATCCCCTCATCGACGAGCAGAAGGCGTGGCTCGCCGCGTACGAGGCATCCTTCGAGGAGGAGGCGCGATGACCGACCTCGTGACGACCCCGCCCGAGACGACCCCCGCGGTCGTCGAGACGCTGCCGTTCAGCCGCGCGCTCAACGCCGGGCTGCGCAGGGCGATGGCCGAGGACGACCATGTCGTCCTGATGGGCGAGGACATCGGGCGGCTCGGCGGCGTCTTCCGCGTGACCGAGGGCCTCCAGGCGGAGTTCGGCGAGCGCCGGGTGCTCGACAGTCCGCTGGCGGAATCGGGACTCGTCGGCACGGCGATCGGCCTGGCGATGGCCGGGTTCCGCCCGGTGGTGGAGATCCAGTTCGACGGCTTCGTCTTCCCGGCGTTCGACCAGATCACGACGCAGCTGGCGAAGCTCACGAACCGGCACGAGGGCGCGCTCAGCATGCCCGTCGTCATCCGCATCCCCTATGGCGGGCACATCGGCGCCGTCGAGCACCACCAGGAGAGCCCCGAGGCGTACTTCGCGCACACCCCGGGCCTGCGGGTGGTGAGCCCCTCGACGCCGAACGACGCGTACTGGATGATCCAGGACGCGATCACCTCCGCCGACCCGGTGATCTTCCTCGAGCCCAAGGCGAAGTACTGGCAGAAGGGCGAGGTCGACACGTCGGCGCGGGCCCTGCCGCTGCACGCCTCGCGCCTCGTGCGCCGCGGCACCGACGTGACCCTCGTCGGGCACGGCGCGATGGTGACGACGCTCCTGCAGGCTGCCGCCCTCGCCGAGCAGGAGGGCACGAGCTGCGAGGTCGTCGACCTGCGCTCCCTCTCGCCCGTCGACTACGGCCCGATCCTGGACTCCGTCCGGCGCACGGGCCGCATGGTCTACGTGCAGGAGGCGCAGGGCTTCGCATCGCTCGGCTCCGAGGTAGCAGCCACCGTCATGGAGCGCGCGTTCTACGCGCTGGAGGCGCCGGTGCTGCGGGTCTCGGGCTTCGACACGCCCTTCCCGCCCGCCAAGCTCGAGGGCGTCTACCTGCCCGACCCCGACCGCATCCTCGAAGCCGTCGACCGCGCCCTGGCGTACTGAAGTACTGAACGGAGCCCGACATGAGCACCCAGACCTTCCTCCTCCCCGACGTCGGCGAGGGTCTCACCGAGGCCGAGATCGTGCAGTGGCGTGTCGCCCCGGGCGACAGCGTCGCCGTCAACGACGTGCTCGTCGAGATCGAGACGGCCAAGTCGCTCGTCGAGCTCCCGTCGCCCTTCGGCGGGGTCGTGGGCGAGCTGCTGGCCGACGAGGGGGCGACGGTCGTCGTCGGCGCGCCGATCATCACGATCGCGGATGCCGCGGCCGGCTCCCCGGCGGACGTCACCGTCGGGCAGAGCGAGCACGGCGCGCCGGAGGCCGAAGCCGGCGGCTCGGTGCTCGTCGGCTACGGCACGGGGGGACAGGTGCAGTCGCGCCGCCGCAAGCCCGCCGAGCGGCCGGTCGCGGCATCCGTCGGCGTGGTGGCGAAGCCGCCGATCCGCAAGCTGGCGCGCGACCTCGGCGTCGACCTGGCCGCCGTCGTGCCGAGCGGGCCCGCGGGCGAGGTGACCCGCGACGACGTCGTGAAGCACGCCTCGCAGGCGAGCGTGTTCCGCAACATCGAGACCCCCGAGTGGGGCGACGTGCGCGAGGAGACCATCCCGGTCGCCGCGTCCCGTCCCGCCGTCGTGAGCCCGGCCGCTCCCGCGCCCGACGCCGCGGGCCGCGAGGAGACCATCGCGGTCAAGGGCGTCCGCAAGGCGACGTCCTCCGCGATGGTGCAGTCGGCGTATTCCGCGCCGCACGTGTCGGTCTGGACCGATGTCGACGCGACGCGGACGATGGAGCTCGTCAAGCGCCTCAAGGCGTCGCCGGACTTCGCGGACATCCGCGTCTCGCCGCTGCTGATCATGGCGCGCGCGGTCATCTGGGCGGCCCGCCGCACGCCGATGGTGAACGCGGCGTGGGTGGACGCCGAGGGCGGGGCCGAGATCCGCGTGCGGCGCTATGTGAACCTGGGCATCGCCGCCGCGACCCCGCGGGGGCTCCTCGTCCCGAACATCAAGGACGCGCAGGATCTGTCGATGCGCGAGCTCGCCCGGGCTCTCGAGAAGCTCACGCTGACGGCCCGCGAGGGCAAGACCTCTCCCGCGGATCAGCAGCACGGCACGATCACGATCACGAACATCGGCGTGTTCGGGATGGATGCGGGAACGCCGATCATCAATCCGGGCGAGTCCGGCATCGTCGCCCTCGGCACGATCCGGCAGAAGCCGTGGGTGGTCGACGGCGAGGTGCGGCCGCGGTACGTGACCACGGTCGCCGGCTCGTTCGATCACCGCGTCATCGACGGCGACGGCATGTCGCGGTTCATCGCGGACGTCGCGTCGATCCTGGAGGAGCCGGCGCTGCTGCTCGACTGACGTGAGACGACCCTGGACCTGCTTCAGCGGATGTCGGCTCGCCACCGCGCGCAGAGAAGGCGTGCAGCCAGATCCTGAGTCCGCGGGCGAGGCCGCTCTCGAGGGCTTGGGGAGCTCGGCCGTGTCGCGCGCGGCGCGAGATTGCGCGTAGTGCGAATAATCTCATCATGGGCTTTTGAGTAGAAAAACCACATCAAATGGGGTTGAGTAGGAAAACCTCATCACGTAATCTTGATGTGAGAAAGGTAATCAAAATGCGCAGTGCACCGATTCGAGACGCCGCGACGCTCGGCCGTCTACTCGTCGAGTTGCGCGCCGAGGCCGGGCTGACCCAGCGGCAACTCGCCGAGGAGCTCGACGTCACTCAGCGATACATCGTGGAGCTGGAGCAGGGCAAGCCGACGAAGTCCGTCGAACGCCTCCTCCGGTTCATCTCCCGCACGGGGGGGCGCCTGTACCTGGAGACGCCCACGTAATGCCTGATCTGAGGGTCGAACTCTATGGGGTGCACGTCGGGACGCTCTCCGGCGAGCGGGACCGAATCGACTTCGAGGCGCACCACGACGGGCTCGAGCGCTTCGGCCTCGGTAGCCAGGTCATGTCCATCACCGTTCCGCTCATCCGGACGACCCGTGATGAGGACCAGGGCAAGCGACGAGCATTCTTCGAGGAGGTCCTGTCGGAGGGTGGCGTGCGCCGCACCCTCGCAGCGAACGCGCGTCTAGACAGCGATAACACACTGGGACTGCTGGCGCGCTACGGGCGGGACACCGCCGGCGCTCTTCAGATCTGGAATGAGCAGGATGCGGCGGAGCCGCGCATCCCCGAAGCGCGCCCGGTGACCGCCGCCGAAGTGAAGACCATGTTCCAAGAGGTCAAGCTCTCGCCCCTGGGCAACGCCGGCCGACGGCGCGTGTCGAGCTTGGCAGGCGTACAGGACAAAGTCCTTCTGGTTCGCACGCTCGATGGGTGGGCGGAGCCTCTCGACGGATACCCGTCGACGCACATCATCAAGCCCATCAACACGGTGATTCCGAGCCTCATTTTCGACGAGGAGTACGGGTCGCGATTCGTCCGCGCGCTGAACCTCGCTGCGTTCTCGACGACCATCGAAGTCTTCGACGGTGCCAGCGCGCTCGTCATCGAACGGTTCGACCGCGACCGTGAGGGCGGACGAATCCACCAGGAGGACTTCAACCAGGCACTCGGTCACATCGGCGACGCCAAGTACGAGCAGCCGCATGAGACGGACCGGCTGAGGAGGATCGCCGAGGTCCTCCGCAGCCACGCCGGCAGCCGGGACCTCCAGAATCTCCTCCGTATGACCGCCCTCTCGGTCGTCCTTCACAACTACGACATGCACGCCAAGAACATCGGGCTGCTGCACTATCCGGACGGGGACGTCGTCCTCGCGCCGATGTACGACGTCATCCCCTCCGCGCATCTGAACGTCGACCAGAGCTTCGCACTGGCAGTCAACGGCAAACGCGAAGCAGACGAGATCACCCTCGCTGACGTCGCAGCGGAAGGGCGCTCCTGGGGCATCCGCCAGCCCGAGCGGATCGTGGCGGAAGTGGCGGAGGCGGTCGTCGAGACGGCGAGAGTGGAGCGTCCGCACCCTGCCGCGCACGGTGGTCTCGACCATGCAGTGGAGAATGCCGCTCAGCGGATGCTCGACGAGTTCGCCGACCCACCTGCCCGGACGCCAGCAGGGAGTGGTGCGCGTCCGGCCCGCCGGACGTCCCGCCGTCTCGGGGAGACGGCGAGGGGGGGCGCACCGGGTAGCTTCGCCGAGACGGAACACAGCGCGCCCGAGGTGTGGCTCCCGAAGCAGCCGCCCGGCGGGTGGGGCGGTCCGGCCGGCTGACCATCCAATTTTGAGAATGATTCTCACTAGCGTTAGAGTCGCCATGTGACGACGAGAATCCTCAAGCTGGCCGCGGTCGCGGCATCCCTCCTCCTCCTCGCGGGCTGCGCCGCCGGCGCGACCGGCACGCAGACGTCGACCCCAGGCGGTCGCGTCCAGGTGGTCGCATCCACCAACGTCTACGGCTCGATCGCCGAGGCCGTCGGCGGAGACGCCGTCGAGGTGACGTCGATGATCGCCTCCGTGAGCCAGGATCCGCATGAGTTCGAGGCCAGCGCGAGCGACCAGTTGCTCGTGCGGCGCGCAGGGCTGCTGATCGAGAACGGCGGTGGCTACGACCCGTTCATGGAGTCGTTGATCACGGCGTCCGGAACGAAGGCGCCCGTGATCACGGCCGCGGAGCTGTCGCCGGAGTACCCCGCCGACGGCAACCTGGACAGCCACAAGGACGACGCGGACCACGCGCACGATCACCTCGAGGGCTTCAACGAGCACGTCTTCTACGACCCGGCCGTGATGGCCAAGCTGGCCCAGGAGATCGCCGACCGGCTCGCGAAGCTCGAGCCGGCGCACGCGGCATCCTTCGAGGCGAACGCGAAGAGCTTCGCCGCGGGCACCGGGAAGATCGAGGCGACCCTCGCCGGCATCGCCGCCGCGCACGGGGGTGCCGGCGTGTTCGTCACCGAGCCGCTGCCGCTGTACCTGACCGACGCCTCCGGGCTCGACAACAAGACCCCTGCCGCGTTCAGCGAGGCCGTGGAGGAGGGGCAGGACGTGCCGCCCGCGACGCTGCTCGCGGCGCTGCGGACGATCGCCTCCGGAGACGTCGCGGTGGTCATCACGAACGCCCAGGCGGCGGGCGCCGAGACGACGCAGGTGGAGGAGAAGGCGAAGGGCGCGAAGGTGCCGGTGCTGCGCTTCTCCGAGATCCTGCCCGACGGCAAGACCTACCTCGAATGGATGCAGGGCAATGCCGACGCCCTGAAGAAGGCCCTCGGCTGAGCGGGCGCCATTGCGCCTGGCAGGCCGGTGCAGGAGTGAGAGCCGTTCTCAGCACGGATAGAGTGTGCGAGTGAACGCCGCGTCGCCCCTCGAGATCCGCGGCGCCGCCCTCCGCCGGGGCGGCCGCGAACTCTGGTCGGGTCTCGACCTCACCGTCGAGCCGGGCGAGCTCATCGCCGTCCTCGGCCCCTCCGGGTCGGGCAAGACGACGCTCCTGCGGGCGGTGCTCGGCCTCGACCGGCTGAGCGAGGGGCGGATCACGGCGCTGGGCTCCGACGTGCGCCGCGCGGGCAACCGCCGGATCGGCTACGTCCCGCAGCAGCGCCCGCTGCCGCGGGACACGGCCCTGCGGGGCCGGGACCTCGTCCGCCTCGGCGTGGACGGCCACCGCTTCGGCTTCCCCTTCCCTCGCCGCGGTGAGCGCGCGAGGGTGGATGCGCTCGTCGACGCGGTCGGCGGCCGCGACTTCGCCGACCGACCGGTGGGCCTCCTGTCCGGCGGCGAGCAGCAGCGCCTGCGCATCGGCCAGGCGCTCGCGGACGAGCCGCGCCTGCTGCTGTGCGACGAGCCGCTCACGAGTCTCGACCTCGCGAACCAGCAGGCGGTGGTCGGCCTCATCGACGGCCACCGCCGCGACACGGGCGCCGCCGTGCTGCTCGTCACCCACGACATCAATCCGGTGCTCGGAAAGGTCGACCGCATCCTGTACCTCGCCGGGGGCCGGTTCACGCTCGGCAGCCCCGACGACGTCCTGAACTCGCGCGTGCTGTCCGACCTCTACGGCGCGCCGGTCTTCGTCCTCCGGGCCGGTGACCGGCTCGTCGTCGTCGGGGCGCCGGATGCCGAGGCATCCCATCATCACCACGACGAGGCCCGCGCATGAACTGGTCGGACGTGTGGAACGCGATGTTCGGCGGCATCGCCGACTACGGCGACATCCTCGCGCTCGTCTCGAACTCGGTGTGGGCGGGCGCCGTCCTCGGGCTCGTCGGCGGGCTCATCGGGGTGTTCGTCATGCAGCGCGACATGGCGTTCGCCGTGCACGGCATCTCGGAGCTCTCGTTCGCGGGCGCGGCGGCGGCACTGCTGTTCGGCTTCGACGTGGTGACCGGATCGATCGTCGGCTCCCTGATCGCGGCGGGCCTCATCGGCTGGCTGGGGGCGCGGGCGCGGGAGCGCAACTCGATCATCGGCGTGCTCATGCCGTTCGGCCTGGGCCTCGGCATCCTGTTCCTGTCGCTGTACAGCGGGCGCAGCGCCAACCGGTTCAGCCTGCTCACCGGTCAGATCGTCTCGGTGCAGAGCGACCAGCTGGGCTGGCTCATCGGCATCGGCGCCGTCGTGCTCGTCGCGCTGCTGCTCATCTGGCGGCCGCTGCGGTTCGACTCGCTCGACCCGCAGGCCGCCGCCGCACGCGGCGTGCCGACCCGGTGGGTGTCGTTCGCCTTCATGCTCCTCCTCGGGCTGATCGTGGCGGTCGCCGTGCACATCATCGGCGCGCTCCTCGTCCTCGCCCTGGTGGTGACGCCGGCCGCGGCGGCGATGCGGGTCGCGAGCGGCCCCCTGTCGGTGCCGCTCCTCGCCGCCGTGTTCGGCGTCTTCTCGGCGGTGGGCGGCATCCTGCTCGCCGTCGCGGGCACGCTCCCGGTCAGCCCGTACATCACCACGATCTCGTTCGTCCTCTATCTCGTGTGCCGCGGGATCGGCGCCCGTCGCGACCGCGCGACCCGCTCGGACGCCTGACGCGGCGCCCGGCCTCCTCTGCGTCATCTCCCGGCGCGCGTCCAGAGGCCGAAGGTAGACTCCCGCCCATGGCCCAGCGGAACACGTGGCAGCGCGAACGCGTGCGTGAAGCCCTTGCCGGAGCCCCCGGATTCATCAGCGCCCAGAACCTCCACGCGACCCTGCGCGACGGCAACACCGGCATCGGGCTGGCGACCGTCTACCGGGCCCTCGCCGGCATGGCCGCCCACGGCGAGGCCGATTCGCTGCAGAGCCCGGAGGGCGAGAGCCTCTACCGCGCGTGCACGAGCCCCGGTCATCATCACCACCTGATCTGCCGGTCCTGCGGTCTCACGGTCGAGATCGAGGCGTCCGACGTCGAGGAGTGGGCGCAGCAGACGGCCGCCCGCAACGGGTTCACCGCGCCGGAGCACATCGTCGACATCTTCGGCCTGTGCGCGGACTGCACCCGTCTGCGGGCGACGGCCCCGGACGACACGGCCGGCGCGAGCTGACGTGACGCGCGCCGAGACCGCGGCAGCGGCATCCCCCGTCCGCCTGCGTGCCGGCGCACGTCGCCCGCGCACCGGTCTCGCACTCGGGATCGGCATCGCCCTCATCGCGCTGCTGTTCGCGATCGACGCCTTCGCCCCGAGCCTCATGCCGGGCGTGCCGACCCGCGCGCAGGACGGCCTCACCCTCGCGATCAGCGTCCTCATCGAGTCGCTCCCGTTCGTCGTGCTCGGCGTCGTGCTGTCGATCGTGGTGCAGGTGTGGATCCCGCCGGGCGTCATCGAGCGATGGATGCCGCGCCGGGCGTGGGCGCGCCGGGCGGTGCTGTCCCTCCTCGGCATGATCGTGCCGGTGTGCGAGTGCGGCAACGTGCCGTTCGCGCGCGGCCTCCTGATGCGCGGCTTCACCGTGCCGGAGACCCTGACGTTCCTCATCGCCGCCCCCATCGTGAACCCGATCGTGATCATCACGACCCATCAGGCGTTCGGCTTCAGCGACGGCATCCTCGTGGCGCGCCTGATCGGCGGCTACCTCATCGCGAACCTGATCGGATGGCTGTACAGCCGCCACCCCGACCAGGACGCACTCCTGACGGACCGCTTCCGCGAGACGTGCGAGCTCGTCGTGCACGAGCCCGGTGGGCGTGGCCGCCGCAGCATCGCCCAGTTCATCGTGGAGCTGCGGGCGGTGATGCCGGCGCTCATCCTGGGGTCGGCCGTCGCCGGTGCCGTCCAGGTCCTGGTGCCGCGGGACGCCCTCCTCGCGATCGGCTCGAACCCGGTGCTGTCGATCGTGGCGATGGTCATGCTCGCGATGATCGTGTCGATCTGCTCGAACGTCGACTCGTTCTTCGCCCTCTCGTTCGCGTCGACGTTCACGCCCGGCTCGATCGTCGCGTTCCTTCTCGTCGGGCCGCTCGTCGACATCAAGATGCTGGCGCTCCTGCGCACGACCTTCACCTCGCGCGTGCTGGTGGGCATGGTCGTCACGGTCGTGCTGGCCGCCTTCGCGATCGCGGTGGGGGTGAACCTCCTTGCATAGGGGCGCATCGGCGTGGAACCGCTGGCTGGGCGTGGGGCTCGCCTCGTGCCTGGCCGTCGTGACGCTGGGCCTTGCGTTCACCGGGCGGCTGGCGCTCTACATCAACCCCTCCTCGAACTGGTTCGCGATCCCCATGGCCGTGCTGCTGCTCGTGGGCGCGGCACTGAGCTTCCTGCTCCCGCTCGGCGCCGAGGAGGATCACGGCCATGACCACGGCACCGGCGGCGGCCACGGCCAGGACCACGACGACCACGACCATGACCACGACCACGACCACGGTGACGAGGCCCGCCGCGCGCGGCCGTCCGGGCGCGCGGTCGTCGGGACGCTCGCTGCCGTCGGCGGCGGGGTGGTGGCATCCGGCGTCATGCTCTCTGTCGTGCTGCTGCCTCCGGCCTCCCTGTCGGCGGAGATCGCGCAGACACGCGATGTCGGGTCGGCGCCGCTCTTCGCGGGCGCGGACGTCGTCGCCCTCGCGACGCACGGCGACACCGCGAAGTTCGGCGTCGGCGACTGGGCGAGCGTGTTCGCGACCGCCACGAACCCCGACGCGTTCGAGGGCGACGCGGTCACGCTGACCGGCTTCGTCACGCCGCTCTCGAGCGGCGGCGGCTTCCAGCTGACGAGACTCGTGATCACGCACTGCGTGATCGACGCGCAGCCGGCGAGCATCCCCGTCGCGGCGGCGGTGTCCACGCCGCGCACGGGGAAATGGGTCGAGATCTCGGGCACCGTGCGCTCGACCGCATCCGGCCGCCTCGAGATCGCGGCCACGACGGTGAAGGACGTCGCGGAGCCCAGGGACCCGTATGAGTACTGACCGTCGCTCGGGCGCGCATCCGGTGCCCGACGGGAGACGCGCGCGTGCCCGCCGCCGGCGCCGCGGGCTGTTCCTCGGCACCTTCGGTGTGGTGATCGCGGTGCTGGCGGCGGCGGGCCTCGTGGGCGCGGCCGCGAGCGGGATGCAGGGACCCCGCGTGACGTCGGTCGAGATGGACCCGGCCGCGGCCGCGGCCGCCTCCGGGTCGCGGCTCATCGTCACGATGAACCAATCGCTCGAGAAGGTGAAGACCTCGCAGGTCGTGGTCACGCCCGCCGCACCCTTCACCGTCGACACGTCGGGCCGGGGGATGGGCGTCCGCTTCACCCTGCCACTGCACGACGACACCGAGTACACGGTGCGCTTCACCGGCATCGCGGGCCTCGGCGGCGGCCCCGCCGCGACGGTGACCGAGCGATTCCGCACGCCGAAGCTGCACGTCTACCTGCTCGAGCGCAACGCCGTGGGCGACACCATCGTCCGCACGGACCTGGCCGACGCCGACCCCGTCCCGGTGTTCCGCGACGACCACATCGAGGACTTCCGCGTCACGAGCAGCCACCTCGTCGTGTCGGTGCTCGACGCCGACGGTCGCGCGCGCCTCGTCGTCACGGACCTCGACGGGTCGCACCGGCGCGACCTCCCGCTCCCCGGCAACGGCACGGTCTCGGAGCTCCAGAGCGCCGACCGCGGCGAGCTCATCGGCTACACCTACTCCGATGCCGACCTCGGCAGCGGGGGCACGCGCGAGAGCGCGCTGTACATCGCGTCCCTGAAGGACTCTGCGGCGCATGCGAAGCCCACGCCGGTCGCGGTCACCGGCCGGGAGAAGCGCGTGGTCGACTGGCACTTCGTGCCCGACACCGACAGCATCCTGGTGCTGACCTACGACGGCCGGCTGCTGCTCAGCGGCGCGACGGGGGCGAACGCGGCGGACCTCGGGAACGGCACGGCGATCGATGGCATCGCGCGCGGGTCGTCGATCGCGGTCATCCAGCGCGCGGACGGCATGTTCACGGTCGATCTCACCAACGGCACGCAGGCGGCGCTCGTGAACGCGACCTCCGCGAGCGGTGCGGCGGTGCCGGGGTTCATGGGGGTCGTGACGCCGATCCCCGGGACGAAGGCCGGATCCGTGCGCCCGTACTCGATCGTGACCGGGCCCGCGTCGGGGCAGGGGACGACCATCTTCCGCGTCGCCGACGACGGCAGGGCGACCGCCGTCTCCACGCTCCCCGCCACCTCGGCGATCCTGCAGACGTGCGTGTCGCCCAGCGGGCGCTACGCCGCGGTGCTCGAGGGGCCGGACATCGTCTCAAATCCGTACGACACCTATCTGCTGCCGATGCCCGAGAAGGTGGTGACCCACGTGATCGAGCTCGCCACCGGACGCCAGGTGCATGCCTTCTCCGGGTTCGACATCTCGTGGTGCCAGGTCCCGCCCCCGCCCTCGCAATGAGCGCCGTCCTCGTCCCCGCGACACGGCAGGCGCTCGCCGCGCTGCCCGTCGAGGCGGCGCCGCGGCTCCTCGGTGCCGTCCTCACCACCACCGTCGCCGGGGAGACCGTCGCGGTGCGGCTCACCGAGGTCGAGGCCTACCACGGCAAGGGGATGGGCGACGTTCCGGATGCCGCATCCCACGCGCGCATGGGGCGGACCGCGCGCAACGCCACGATGTGGGGGGAGCCAGGGCACCTGTACGTGTACCTCAGTCACGGCATCCATTCGTGCGTGAACGTGGTGTGCGGGCCGGAGGGGGAGGCGGGCGGTGGCGTGCTGCTGCGGGCGGGTGAGATCGTGGCCGGGCGGGATGCGGCGCACCGCCGTCGCCCTGCGGCGCGAACTGATCGCGAGCTGGCGCGCGGACCGGGGAGGCTCGGCGATGCGATCGGGCTGCGGCATCCGCTCCATGACGGGATCGACGCCGTCACGGGTGAGCCGTGGCACGGCGCGATCGCTCTGCTGGAGCTGCGGCACGAGCCGTTGGCGGGTGTCGCCTCCGGCCCCCGCGTCGGGGTGGCCGGGCTGGCGGGGACGGATGCCTTTCCCTGGCGCTTCTGGATTCCCGGCGATCCGACCGTCTCGCCGTTCCGGTGGGGCCGGGGGGCGCGGGAGGCTGCCGCGGAGTGACGGGATGCCGCGACGTGGTGGCGGGCGGATCCGGCTGTCACAGCCCGCGTAGGGCTCGTGCGGAGTTGTCCACAGCCTCCGGCGACATCTACGGATTGTCGTACATATGTTCTAAACTCGTGGCATGGACGATTCCCCCCTCGACGGCATCGCGCGGGCGCTCCGCGCCCTCGCCGCGGCGGGTGGCGACCGGCCGGCGTCGGCGCTGGCGCCGGGCGAACTGATCGCGGTCAACGCCGCGTTCGGTGCGCTCAAGCGCCACGTCGACGCGGCATTCGCCCCGGTCGCCGCCGAGATCTCTCGCCAATCGCGTCGTGAGCTCGGAACGGACTCGCTCGCCAAGAGACAGGGTTTCGTCTCACCGGCGGTGCTGATCTCGACCGCGGCGGGTACGAGCGTCCACGAAGCCGTGCGCATCATGCAGGTGGGCGAGGCGACCGCTCCGCGCATGTCGCTCACGGGCGAACGGCTCCCGTCGAAGCATCCTCAGGTCGGCGACGCGGTCGGCCGAGGCAGCATCGGCATGTCGGCGGCGTCGGCGATCATCACACTGCTCGACCGCGTGGCGCTCCGCGTCGACAAGCGTCGGCTCGAAGAAGCGGAGCGCCAGCTGGTCGCCTTGGCTCCCGGTCTCCGCCCCGACGAGCTCGCCAAGCTCCTCGCGCGCGCAGAGGCGCACCTCGATCCTGACGGCATCGAGCCTCGGCATGAGGCGCGGCGCGACGAGCGCACTCTCCTCCTCCAGGAGCGCGAGGGCATGTTCCTGCTTACCGGCAGGCTCGATCCCGAGACGGCCGCTCCCGTCAAGGCGGCGATCGACGCACTCGTGGCTGCCGGGCTCCGTCGCAACGAGCACGCCGACGAGGGCGCGCGCGACGGGCGGTCGGTGAAGCAGATGCAGGCCGACGCACTCGCCGACGTGTGTCGGCACGCGATCGGCTGCGCCGAGGTGCCGACGGGGCCTTCGGCCACGGTGGTGGTGCGCATCGATCTCGCCGACCTCGAAGCGGGCATCGGTGCCGCGATGATCGACGGCGTGGCCGAGCCCGTGTCCGCGGCGGCCGTTCGTCGGCTCGCCGCCGATGTGCAGGTCATTCCCTCCGTCCTCGGCGGTGAGAGCGAGATCCTCGACTGGGGGCGGGCGAAGCGCCTGTTCACCCCCGCGCAGAAGCTCGCCCTCGCCGCGCGTGACGGCGGGTGCGTCTCGTGCGGAGCGCCGCCCGCGTGGTGTCACGTCCATCACCTCGCGTGGTGGGAGCGCGATGCGGGCCGCACAGACCTGGCGAACGGCGTGCTCCTCTGCACCGGCTGCCACCATCGTCTGCACGCCGACGGCTGGGAGATCCGCGTCGACGGGGTGGGCATCCATGCCACGGTGTGGCTCATCCCGCCGCCCTGGATCGATCCCGCGCGCGTGCCGCGCCGCAGCGGCGGATCCCGCTACACACTCACCGCGTGACAACGGGCGGGATCACCGCGGTGAGGGCGGTGAGCGCACGTCAAGCCGACACGCCGTCCGTGCTAGACTGACTCTTTGTCTGCGCGCACTCCAGCACGCAGTTCGTACCCACTCCCGCAGATCGGCCGGAATCGGCCGGAATCGGGCGCGGGTGCAGACAAGGGATCTTGGGTGGGGCCGTCCGGCCTCACGGTACTAAGGAGACACCACTATGGCAGCAGTGTGCCAGGTGACTGGAGCAGTTCCCGGCTTCGGTCACAACATCTCGCACTCGCACCGCCGGACGAAGCGCCGCTTCGACCCGAACGTGCAGAAGAAGACGTATTACGTCCCGTCGCTCGGTCGCAACATCAAGCTGAACGTGTCCGCCAAGGGCATCAAGGTCATCGACGCGCGCGGCATCGAGTCGGTCGTCAAGGACCTCCTCGCCAAGGGGGTGAAGCTCTGATGGCCAAGAAGGCTCAGGACGTCCGTCCGATCATCAAGCTGCGCTCCACCGCCGGCACGGGGTACACCTACGTGACGAAGAAGAACCGCCGCAACAACCCCGACCGCATCGTGCTGAAGAAGTACGACCCGGTCGTCCGCAAGCACGTCGAATTCCGAGAGGAGCGCTGATCCATGGCGAAGAAGAGCAAGATCGCGCGCAACGAGCAGCGCAAGGTGGTCGTCGACCGCTACGCCGCGAAGCGTGCCGAGCTGAAGAAGGCGCTCGTCGACCCGACCAGCACCGACGAGCAGCGTGAAGCCGCCCGCGTCGGCCTGCAGAAGCTTCCCAAGAACGCGTCGCCGGTGCGCCTGCGCAGCCGCGACGTCATCGACGGCCGCCCGCGCGGCGTCCTGACGAAGTTCGGCATCTCGCGTGTCCGCTTCCGCGACATGGCTCACCGTGGCGAGCTGCCCGGCGTGACCAAGTCGAGCTGGTAAGCAGCACAGCCACGAAGGCCCGGACCCCCGCGCGGGGGTCCGGGCCTTCTGCATGACCCCGTCGGGTCAGGACGCGAGATGCGCCTCGGCCCACTCGATCGCGAAGTCGGCCACCTCTTCCCAGCCGTCCTGGCTGACGATGCGATGCGTGCGCCCTGGGAACTCCCGGTAGTCGACCACCGCGGGGCTTCCCGTCGCCCGGTACTTCGTGAGGATGGCGCGGCCGATCGCGGGCGGAACGACGTGGTCGCGTGAGCCGGTCAGGATCAGCAGCGGAGCGCGGTCGGCCTTGGCGTAGTCGACATGGCTCGCCCCGCCCTTCTCGTTGAACGCGGCGCCGACGCCCTCGAAGAAGACGCGGTTGTACGAGGGGATCGCGAACTCGTCCCACAGAGCGTCGGACGCGGCCCGGTCGAGGTCGTTGCCGAAGGTGAAGTGGAAGTGCGCCTTCGACAGCGGCTTCGCGCCGTTGCGACCGAACGGGTTCGACAGGATCGGTGTGCCCGTCCACAGCGTCGACGCGGGCAGAGTCGAGATCCCGGCGGGCTGACCGGGCGTGACACCCACGGCCGCGACGCCGAGACCGCGGTCCGCGAGCATCTGCGTGAAGAGCCCGCCGAACGAATGGCCCATGATGATCGGCTGCCGGGGGAGGGCTCGGATGATGGCGTCGTAGTGGTCGACGATCTGACGGATCCCGATGCCCTTCAGCGCATCCGGGTGCTCACGGATGTCCACGACATCGCGGTCATCGACACCGGGCCAGCCGGGCACGATCACGTCGTAGCCACGGGCGCGGAAGCGTCCGGCCCACGTGTCCCAGCTCTTGGGTGTCATCCACAGGCCATGGATGAGGACGATCGGGGGCTTGTCTGCGGTCATGGTGTCTACTCCTCGAGGTTCGCGGTCATCCGCTAGAGTAGACCGAACGTTCTATCTATACAAGTCACTGTCTTCGCACCGACCGCTGCCGGGCGATGGCACGATGGACGGGGGAGAGCACACGCATGAGCACCATCGGAACGCCGGCCACCGGTACGACGACGTCGGACACCGCCCGACCGTCCGCGCGGCAGCGGCTGCTGGATGCCGCGACGCGCTTGTTCTACGGCGAAGGCATCCACTCCGTCGGGGTGGACCGCATCATCGATGAGGCCGGCGTCACGCGGGCCACGATGTACAAGCAGTTCGCCGGCAAGGAGGGCCTCGTCCTCGCCTACCTGCACGGGGAGGACGAGGTCATCCGCACTGTCTTCGCCGTGGCGGGAGAGGCGACGAGCGATCCCTCCCGTCTTCTCGACCTCGTCGTCGAGGGCATCGCCGCCGACATCCGCGATCGCCACACGCGCGGGTGCCCCTTCATCAATGCCGCGGCGGAGTACCCGGACGACGGCCCGGTCCGCGCGCTGATCGCGGAGCACCGGACCTGGTTCCGGCAGACGCTGGCCGATCTCGCGGCGGCGGCGGGCCTGCGCGATCCGGACGAGGTGGCCGGCGCTCTCGTGCTGCTGCGGGATGCGGCGATGGTCGGCGGGTATCTCGACCGTCCGGAGACCGTGGTGGGGACGTTCCGGAGCACCGCGCACACGGTCATCGACACACATCGCTGAGCGTCGACCATGGTCCCGCATGACGCTCCGGCGGCCACATCCGTCACATCAGCCCCAGGATCTGCCGCGACACGCCGTCAATACGACGCAGGATGGCCGGAAATCCGCGGAATTCCGCGGAAACTTGGTACATTCGACGCGGTCGATCCGACCAGCCGGGGGGCAAACGGCCTCTCGGTCCCCGCAATGAAGGCGGCGGCTCCGCCGTCTGGAGGACAAACCCACATGGCCGACAAGTCCATCACCAAGACCGAACTCGTCGCGAGCATCGCGAGCGCGACGGGACAGAGCCAGTCCGCCGTGTCGAGCGTGCTCGACTCCCTCTTCTCCACGGTCGCCGAGGCCGTCGCCAAGGGCAGCAAGGTCTCGATCCCCGGCTGGATCGCGTTCGAGCAGGTCGCCACCGCGGCCCGCACCGGCCGCAACCCGCAGACGGGCGCCGAGATCAAGATCGCCGCCGGCAAGCGCGTCAAGGTGACCGCCGGCTCGAAGCTGAAGGCAGCCGTCAAGTAAGACCACATCGTCGAGGGGGGATGCTGCGACCGCGGCGTCCCCCCTTCGGCGTTCGCGGCGCCGATCTGAGGGCGGACGCCCCGCGTGGCGCGCCTAGGCTGGGGGAGTGAACTCCCGAGCGCTGCGTGTCGCCGGACCGGCGATCCTGCTGGCGGCAGCGCTCGCGGCGATCGTGTGGGCCCTCGCATTCGGCGGCGGCGCTGCACCGCTCGAGCTCGCCGACCCGGGAGCGGTGGTCCGGTGGGGACTCCCGATCGCGACGATGGTCGTCAACCTGTCGGCCGCGGGTATGTGCGGAACGCTCGTCGCCGCCCTCTTCGCCCTGCGATCCGGCGACAAGCCCTTCGAGATCGCCCTCACCGCGGCATCCATCTCGGCCGCGGTCTTCACGATCGCCAGCGCGCTGGTCGGCTACCTCGGTTACCTCGACTTCTCGGCGGCGAAGCCCAGCCTCGACAGCACCTTCGGCGCCCAGCTCGGCCAGTGGCTCGTGCAGACCGAGGCCGGGCGCACGTGGCTCATCACGACGATCGCCGGCGCAGCGCTCACGGTGCTCGCCTTCGCGGTCCGCAGCTGGACCGCCACCCTGTTCGTCGCGCTCCTCGCGCTCGCGACGCTCGTGCCGATGGGCACCCAGGGCCACTCCGGCGAGCTCTCCACGCACAACGTCGCGACCACGTCGCTGATCCTGCACATGCTGGGTGCCGCGGTCTGGCTCGGCGGGCTCGTGCTGATGGTCTTCATCCGCCCGGCGATGAAGCGTCGCGCAATGGCCGACGTCCTCTCGCGCTACTCGACGATCGCGCTCGTCGCGTTCGTCGTGGTCGCCGTCTCCGGCACGGTGCGCGCGGCCGTCGGGCTCGGCGGGTGGTCCGGCCTCGACTCGGCCTACGGCACGATCCTGCTGGTCAAGGTGGTGGCGCTCCTCGTCATCGGGTTCCTGGGCGCGGTCTACCGCACGCGGCTGATCGCGCGACTGCGCGAGGATGACGCATCCCGTCGCTTCTGGTGGCTGGTGACGCTCGAGCTCGCCTTCATGGGCATCGCGAGCGGTGCGGCCGCCGCCCTCGCCCGCACCGCACCGCCGAACGTCGAGCAGCTCCCGGACGTGCAGACCCCGGCCGAGATCCTCACGAGTTCGCCGCTGCCCCCCGAGCTCACGATCGCGCGGTGGTTCACCGAGTGGAACATCGACCTGCTGTGGCTGTTCGTGTGCGCCTTCGCGATCTTCTTCTACCTCGCCGGCGTCCGCAGGCTCCGCCGGCGCGGCGACGCGTGGCCCGTGTATCGCACGATCCTCTGGATCCTCGGCATCCTGCTGCTCTTCTGGGTGACCTGCGGGCCGGTGAATGCCTACAGCGACTACCTGTTCAGCGTCCACATGGTCGGTCACATGCTGCTGACGATGGCCATCCCGCTCCTCCTCGTCCCCGGGTCGCCGGTGACCCTCATCGCACGCGCGGTCGCGAAGCGCGGAGACGGGACGCGCGGCGGACGCGAATGGGTGCTGTGGGCGGTGCACACCCCCTTCGCGCGCGTCGTCACCAACCCGTTCGTCGCGGCCGGGCTGTTCGTCGGCTCGCTGTGGGTGTTCTACTACACCGACCTCTTCCGGTGGTCCCTGTACGACCACCTCGGTCACGAGTGGATGACGGTGCACTTCCTCATCACCGGCTACCTCTTCGTGCAGTCGCTCGTCGGCATCGACCCGGTGCCCTACCGGCTGCCCTACCCCGGCCGGCTGATCACGCTGATCGCCGTGATGGCGATCCACGCGTTCTTCGGCATCGCGATCATGATGCAGTCCGGCCTGTTCGTCGCGGAGTGGTTCGGTTCGATGGGGCGCACGTGGGGGGCGACACCGCTCCAGGACCAGTACGTCGGCGGCGGCGCGGCGTGGTCGATCGGCGAGATCCCGACGCTCATCCTCGCCATCACCGTCGCGATCCAGTGGAGCCGGAACGACGAGCGCGCGCAGCGCCGTCGCGACCGGGCGGTCGACCGCTCGGGCGACACCGAGCTCGACGACTACAACGCCCGCCTGGCCGCGCTCGCCGAGCGCGATGCCCGCGCGCGGCGCTGATCCGTCAGTCGAAGTCGGGTGAGGTGACGCGGATCGACGCCGTGCCATCGGGCCCGACGTCGATCGAGCCGGCGATGTCGAACGGGACGTCCTCATCCACGTGTCTCAGCGAGCCGTCGTAGATCGAACGGATGTCGACCACGATGTGCGCGGTGCCGGCCGCCGGCGCGATCCGCCACCCCTCTCCGTCGGGCTGCAGCGCCACCGTCGGCTGCTTCGCGATGGACCACGTCGGCGGGGCCTCGATGCGGTTGTCGACGACGTAGCCGAACGGACAGCCCGTGGGCTGCAGCACCTGCTGGGTGGCGCACTGGGCGAGGAATTCGTGGACACGCTGCTGGACGACCTTCACGAACGCGGAGGTCGGGGTGGCCTGCACGGAGGTGCGGATGCTCTTCATCGGGGCATCCGACAGCACGGCGACGCCGGGCGAGCTGGCGATCGCCGTGTCGACGCGCACGGAGTACAGGCCGGGGGAGAAGACGAGGAGGGGCACATCCGCGGCGGGGTCGGCCTTCGCCCCGTCCGGAGACACCTGCCGCTTGTCGATCGCGAAGCCGTTGACCTGGAACGACATGGAGCCGTGGACGGTCAGATCCAGCACCGCCAGCGGACTGCGGGCGAACCGCCAGGAGGGGACGACGCCGATCCACCCGTGCTGGCGCACGAGGAACGTCGACGTCCCCCGGTGGGTCCCGGCGCGATAGCTCATCGTCACTTCGACGACGCCGTCCTTCGCCACCTCCGAGACCGCCGCGACATCGGTCAGCGGTGCGAGCGCCGCCTGGCGCAGGAGTGCATCCGAGGCGTTGCGCGGCAGGCTCGCGTCGCCCAGCTCGGAGCGATCGATGCCGACGCCAGGCACCTGCAGCGCATCCGCCGCGCGGCCTTCTCCGAGCAGCGCGAGATACCGCCCGACGAACGCGGTCGGGCTGTACAGCGAGCGGTAGAGGAAGACGCCGCCGACCGCGACTCCGGCGAGGAGCGCGGCGCAGATCAGCCCGATGACCACGAGGTCGCGCCCGAGGCGGGGAGTGCGAGGGGACGCGGCGGGCGCGCCATCGGTCGCCGGCGCGTACGCCGCCGGCTCCGTGTCCACCGCCCCTTGGTCCACGGGTCCAGTCTAGGAAGCCCAGGCTGGGACGACGCGGGGAGCCCGGCAACCCGACGTAACCGATCGCCGCGCGCTTACCATGGGGAGGATGAGCACGCCCGCCCTCTCCACGGAGCAGGACGCGCTGTTCCGTCTCATCGAGGACACCCGTGAGCACGTGTTCGTCACCGGACGCGCCGGCACCGGGAAGTCGACACTCCTGCAGCACCTGGCCTGGAACACGTCGAAGCAGATCGCGGTGTGCGCCCCCACCGGCGTCGCCGCCCTGAACGTCGAGGGCCAGACGATCCACTCGCTCTTCCGCCTGCCGATCGGGCTGATCGCGAACGGACCGATCGACCAGTCGGATGCCACGCGCAAGATCCTCAACGCGATCGACACGCTCGTGATCGACGAGATCTCCATGGTGAACGCCGATCTCATGGACGGGATCGACCGCTCCCTGCGGCAGGCCCGCGGCCGCCGGGCGGAGCCGTTCGGCGGTGTGCAGGTCGTGATGTTCGGCGACCCCTACCAGCTCGCCCCGGTGCCTCCCCGCGGCGACGAGCTGCGCTACATCGACGACCACTACCGGTCGTTCTGGTTCTTCGACGCGAAGGTGTGGGTGGGGGAGGTCGGCGGCGACGGGCTCATGGACGTCGGCTCGTACGGCGCCGGGCTGAACATCCGCGAGCTCGTCGACATCCACCGCCAGTCCGATCCCGCCTTCAAGGCGATGCTCAACGCGGTGCGCTACGGACGGGTGACGGCGGACATCGCCCAGATCCTCAACGACACCGGCGCGCGCACGCCCCCGGACCCGGCCGACGGCGAGCATCCGATCATCACGCTGGCGACCCGCAACGACATCGTCAACAGCATCAACCGCCGGCACCTGGCCGAGCTCGTCGGGCGCGAGCAGACCGCCAACGCGGAGATCAACGGCGATTTCGGGCGCGGGGACGCCTCCTATCCCGCCGACGTCGAGCTCAAGCTCAAGATCGGGGCCCAGGTCATGTTCCTGCGCAACGACACCGGCACCTTCGGGGAGCCGCCGCGATGGGTGAACGGCACGATCGGGACCGTGACGCGCATCGCGGGAGACAGCGTCAGGGTCGAGGTGGACGGCGAGGAGCACGACGTGGAGCCGGCCGTGTGGGAGAGGTTCCGCTACGCCTACGACCCGGGTTCGAAGGCCCTCTCACGCGAGATCGTGGCGGAGTTCACGCAGTTCCCGCTGCGGCTCGCGTGGGCGGTCACCATCCACAAGTCGCAGGGCAAGACGTACGATCGCGCGATCGTCGACCTCGGCTCCGGCGCGTTCGCGCCCGGGCAGACGTATGTCGCGCTGTCGCGTCTCACGGCGCTCGACGGCCTCTACCTCTCGCGGCCGCTGCGTCCGAGCGACATCCGCGTGGACCCGGACGTGCAGCGCTTCATGGCCGGGGTCCGCGCCGCGGCATCCTGATCCGGCACCCGGCGCTACGCGATGGCCTCCGACTTCGCCCGTGCGAGGTCCTCGAACAGCTCGGTGTTGAAGCGGTACGCGAGGAGGACCTCTTCGATCACCCGCTCCTTCTCCGCGTCGTCCCACGGTGCGGCGTCGAGCTGCTCGCGGTAGACGTCCTTGAAGGACTTCGGGTCTGCGATGTCGGCGAAGAGGTAGAAGCCGATCCCGTTCGTGTCGAAGCCGAAGCGCTTCTGCATGAGCCTGCCGATGAACTGGCCGCCGGACAGGTCGCCGAGGTATCGCGTGTAGTGATGCGCGACGAAACCGCCGGGCCATGTCGCACCGACCCTGCGGATGCGGTCCACGTAGCGCTGCGTGGTCGGCAGGGGGCGGATGGTCTCGCGCCAGCCGGGGCCGATCAGGAACTCCAGGTCCGCCTCCAGCGCGGGCAGGCGCGTGAGCTTGTCGGAGATGAAGACGGATGCCACGGGGTCGCGGCGCATCCGGGCGGCGGCGTCCTCGAGGGCCTCGTACACGAACCAGTGCTGCGCCACGAGGGCGATGTAGTCGTCGCGGGTGCCGTCGCCTTTGATGAGGTCGGCCATGAACCCCGCCCCCTCGCTCCCGGAGTGGGCGTCGCTGGAGCGCGTCCGGAGTGCGGACGAGAACGGGATCGGCTCGGTCATACCTTCACTGTAGCTCAAGGTAAGGCGAGCCTAAGTGAATATTCCCTACGAGTGCGGGCGAGGCTCGACGCCCAGCCGCGCACACGCCGCGTCGTACAGCGCGACGACCGCACGCCGCACGGCGGGGCGTTCGGCGATCTCGCCGCCCGGCCACGGGACGCGGACCTCGACGTCTGAGCCGTCCACGCGGCGGGCGGACCAGACGCCGCCGTCGCCGTCGAACCCGGTCATCGTGGCCCCGACCAGCTCCGGATCGGAGAACGCGCGCACGATCAGCAGATTGTCCGCGGCGTGGTCTCGATTCATGTGGCCGAGCACCCCGGCGAGGGTCTCGGCGTCGAACGTGTGCGGCATCCCCCCAGCGTACGGAGCGCAGGGAACGTCGAGCGGCGTGTGTTTGAATGCTGTGTGCAGAACCATCGGGGGGTGATGATGCGGATCCGATCGGGTCTGGCGAAGGCCGTGTCCGCGCTCGCCACGGCGCTGGCTGTCGTCCTCGTGGTCTCCGGGTGCTCGGTCGGCGGACCGGCGACCGTCGCGCTGCCGGCCCTCCCGACGGCGAAGCTGCCGTCGTCCACCGTGAAGGACCTGACGTCCGCCGTCACCGACGCCATGGCCGCCAGCGGCGCCTCGGGTGCGATCGTGGGCGTCTGGGCGCCCTGGAGCGGCAGCTGGGTCGACGGCCTCGGCACGACCTCTCCGGGCGGGAAGACCCCGGTGTCGACCGACATGACCTTCCGGGCGAGCACGATCACGCGTCCGATGACGTGCGATGTGCTGATGTCGCTCGCGGCGCAGGGGACGGTGCAACTCGACGACAGCGTCACGCGGTACGTCGGGGGGATGCCCAAGCTGAAGGACGTCACGCTGGAAGACCTCTGCGACGGCACATCCGGGATCGGCTCCTACGGCGCGCAGCTCCGCGCCTCGTGGCTGAGCAACCCGGACCGCGAATGGAACCCCGAGGAGCTGGTCAGCTACGGCCTCGGCAAGATGAAGGACGGCGTGACCCCCGGACTCGCGTGGAGCGATTCCGATGCGGGCTACGTGCTGCTCGGCATCGCCCTGGAGCGCGCGACCGGCAAGACGCTCGCGAGCCTCGTGAGCCACTATGTGACCTCCCCGCTGGGGCTGCACGCCACGGCGTTGCCGGGCGACAGTCCGGGGGCGCCGGTGGTCGGAGCGTCCACGGCCCTCGGCGGCTATTACACGCCGAAGGACGCCAAGGGCGCGCTGGACTGCAAGAACCCGACCGACATCACCGACCTCTCGGCGTCGATCGGCTCGGCCGACTCCGGCGTCGTGTCCGACATCGACGACGTCGGGACGTATGTGCGCGCGCTCGCGAGCGGTGCGCTCATCCACGACAAGAAGCGCTTCGTGAACGGCCTGCCCGTCTACAAGGGGGCGCCGTCGTGGTTCACGGCGGGCGGCGGCGCGATCATGGCGGGCCCGCTCGTCGGGCAGTACGGGGAGATCCCGGGGTATCTGACGGCCGCCTTCTCCGATCCGGTATCGGGGCTCACGGTCGCCGTCGTGCTCAACAACTCCTCGGCGGGCGCGACCACGGCGCTCTACCTGGCCTGGGAGCTCGCCGCCATCGCCTCCAAGGCCGCGCCGGCGAAGGGCCAGAAGACGCCCGCCTCGGGCATGCCGTGGACGCCGGAGACGTATCACCAGGCGATCGCCGCCCGAGCGATCTGCAAGTGAGCGCATCGCCCCCGGGGGCCCGCGGCGCGACCACGGCCGTCCTGTTCATCGTGGTCGGGATGGCGTGTCAGGAGGTCGGCGCGTCGGTCGCCGTGGTCCTCTTCCCGCAGACCGGTCCGCTGGGCATGGTCATGCTGCGCCTGGTCTTCTCGGCGATCGTGCTCCTGGTGATCGCGCGCCCCTCCCTCCGCGGACACGGCCGCGCCAACTGGCTGGCGGTGCTGGGGTTCGGCGCGACGCTCGCCCTCATGAACGGGCTGTTCTACCTCGCCCTCTCGCGACTGCCGCTCGGGGTGACGGTGACGATCGAGGTGCTCGGGCCGCTCGTGCTCTCCATCCTCGCGAGCAGGCGCGCCTCGGCGTGGCTGTGGGCACTGCTCGCGTTCGCGGGCGTCCTCGCGCTGGGGGGCGGCGGATGGGACCGGCTCGACCCCCTCGGCGTCCTGTTCGCCCTCGGCGCGGCGGCGACGTGGGCGCTGTACATCCTGTCGTCCGCCCGCGTGGGGCGCGCGTTCCCGCGGCTCGACGGCCTCGCGCTCGCGATGGCGGCGGGAGCCGTCCTGTCGCTCCCGGTCGGCATTGCGGCGGGGGGAGCGGCGCTCTTCCGCCCCGAGGTGCTCGGGCTGGGCGCGGCGGTCGCGGTCCTGTCCAGCACGATCCCGTACGCGCTGGAGCTCATCGCGCTGCGGCGGCTCGCGGCATCCGCCTTCGCCATCCTGATGAGCCTCTCGCCGGCGACGGCGTCGATCGCCGGACTCCTGATCCTCCACCAGCGGCTGTCGTGGCTCGAGGTCGTGGGCATCGCGCTGGTGATCCTCGCGAGCATCGGCGCCGTACGTGCCGCTGCGCGCGCGGATGCCGCGACCCGGTCCCGCGGCGACCGCGACGCCCGCCCCGACGAGCCGTTCGCGGAGCCGGTGGCCTGAACCGGGCGGTCCGGCAGGCCGGGGGCGCGGGCGTCTGGCAGACTGGTCACCGGACCCCGGTCCGGCGGTGGTGGGGCTCACCGTGAACAACCTCGGCGTCGCCGACAACAGTCCCTGTCTCGCCGATTGTCCGTGCCCACGCGCGACGAGGAGGGATGGGAGCCCATGACCGACGCCGAACCCGAGGGGGAACTGCCCCTCGACCCCGACATCGAGGTCGAGGAGGTCGCCGGAGTCGCTGCCCGGCCGCTGCACCTGCGGTGGACGGCCATCGGACTCGTGGTCGCCGGGGGCGCGATCGGCACGTTCGCCCGCTACGCGATCGCGCAGGCGATTCCGGCATGGGGCGGCATCCCTGTCGCCATCTTCGCCGTGAACGTCGCGGGAGCCTTCCTGCTCGGGTGGCTGCTCGAGGCGCTGGTGAGGCGCGGTGAAGACCACGGCGGACGCCGCGCGATCCGGCTGTTCGCGGGCACCGGCGTCCTCGGCGGCTTCACGACCTACAGCACGTTCGCCCTCGACACGGACGGGCTGCTGCAGGCGGCGCAGGTCGGCGGGAGCGTGCTGTACGCATTCGCGACGGTGCTCGTCGGCGCGGCGGCATCCGTCGCCGGCATCGCCCTGGGCGCGGCGCTCCACCGTTCTCGGGTGAGGAGCGTGTGATGGCCGGCTTCTGGGTGGTCGTCGCGCTGTCCGTCGCCGGCGGCGTCGGAGCGGGATGCCGGTTCGTGGTCGACGGGTTCGTGAAGGGTCGCGTCCGCGCGGCCTTCCCGGTCGGGACGGCGATCATCAACGTCACGGGTTCGTTCCTGCTCGGGCTGGTGACCGGGCTCGCGCTCGCGCACACGCTTCCGCCGGAGTGGCGGCTCATCCTCGGGACCGGGTTCCTCGGCGGCTACACCACGTTCAGCACGGCGAGCTTCGAAACCGTGCGGCTCGCGCAGCAGCGCCGGTGGGGATGGACGCTCGTGAACGCGTTCGGCGTGCTGGCGGGCGCGCTCCTGGCGGCATCCTTCGGGCTGTGGCTCGGCGGGCTCTCCGCGCCTTAGCCCCGCCCGCCTCCCTTCCTCCTTCCGTCCCGCCTCCGTTCATCGGTCGCAGAGGGTCGCTGTGAGGGGCCGAGGAGTGCGCACACCGACCTGTTGCGACCGATGAACGTCAGGTGGCGGGGGCTGGGGCGGGGGATGTGGGAGGCGGCGCGGAAGAACCTGCGGGGGTTCGGCGTTGCATCGGCCGTGCCTCTCCCTCCGCGCCGTGCCACCGTCGTGGTCATCGGGGCGGGCCAGGCCGGGCTCTCGGCCGCGTACCACCTGCAGCGTCGCGGGTTCGCGAGCGCGCTCTCGGAGCCCGCGGCGGACGGGACCTTCGTCGTGCTGGATGCGTCGACGGCCGCCGGCGGGGCGTGGCAGCACCGCTGGCGGTCGCTGTCGCTGGCGACCGTGAACGGCATCTTCGACCTCCCCGGCATGCCGAAGCCGCCGATCGATCCGGCGGAGGCCAGCCGTGACGCCGTTCCCCGCTACTTCGCCGCGTACGAGCGGGAGTTCGCACTGCCGATCCTGCGCCCCGTGCACGTCGCGAGCGTGCGGCGAGCGGATGCCGCGCCCGACGGCGACCTGATCGTCGAGACCGACGGCGGCAGCTGGGTCGCGCGGTTCGTGATCAACGCGACGGGCACGTGGGACGAGCCGGTCCTCGCGGACTATCCGGGCCAGGGAAGCTTTCTCGGGCGACAGCTGCACACCCGCGACTACGTGTCGCTCGATGAGTTCGCGGGGCTGCGCGTCGCCGTCGTCGGCGGCGGGATCTCGGCCGTGCAGCAGTTGGAGGAGATCTCCCGCGTCGCGCGGACGTTCTGGTACACCCGCCGCGAGCCGGTCTTCCTCGAGGGCGACTTCGTTCCCGAGACGACCGGCCGAGACGTCATCGCGCGCGTCACCGCGAATGTCGAGGCGGGGAACCCGATGGGAAGCGTCGTCGGCTACACGGGCCTGGCCTGGACGCCCTACGCGCTCGCGGCGAAGGCGCGCGGTGCGCTGGAGCGACGGCCGATGTTCACGGCCATCGAGCCCCACGGGGTGCGGGAGGCCGACGGGACGTTCACTCCGGTCGATGCGATCCTGTGGGCGACGGGGTTCCGTCCGGCGATCGCGCACCTCGATCCGCTCCGGTTGCGGAACGAGCGCGGCGGCATCGCCATGACGGGGACCCAGGTCGCCGCGGAGCCCCGGGTCCACCTCATCGGCTACGGTCCGTCGCAGTCGACGGTCGGCGCGAACCGCGCTGGGCGCGCGGCGGTGGCAGGCGTCGTGCGGGCGCTGGACGCGGAGGCGGCGACGCTGCCGGCCTGAGCCGTGCGTGTCGGTGCTCGTGGAGGGGCTGACGGGAATCGAACCCGCGCTATCTGCTTGGGAAGCAGATGTTCTGCCATTGAACTACAGCCCCGTGCGCGGGAATCCGCGCCCCGAAAGCATAACAGGACGCCGGCGGCGGCCCCGCCGCCCCGCGTCGCGACCAGAACTCCCGTGCAGAACTCCTCAAGAACGCGGCCTGCGATCCGTGACTGCCACGGAAGGACGCGGGTCGTCCTCGGCGCCGGCTCGACTCTTGTGGAGTTCTGCACGCGCGGCGCCCGGGAGCGGCTCTCCCCGCCGCCGCTAGGCTGATGCCGTGCTGCTCTCCGACCGCGACATCCGCGCCGAGATCGCCGCCGAGCGGATCGGTCTCAGCCCCTGGAACCCCGAGATGGTCCAGCCCTCGAGCGTCGACGTACGGCTCGATCGCTACTTCCGGCTCTTCGACAACCACAAGTACCCGTTCATCGACCCCGCGCAGGATCAGCCCGACCTCACCCACCTCATCGAGGTCGCGCCGGACGAGCCGTTCATCCTCCACCCCGGCGAGTTCGCCCTCGGCTCGACGTTCGAGCTCGTGTCGCTGCCCGACGACATCGCCGCACGCCTCGAGGGCAAGTCGTCGCTCGGGCGCCTCGGGCTCCTCACGCACTCGACGGCAGGATTCATCGACCCCGGCTTCTCTGGACACGTCACCCTCGAGCTCTCCAACGTCGCGACCCTCCCGATCAAGCTCTGGCCGGGGATGAAGATCGGACAGCTGTGCTTCTTCCGGCTGTCGTCCGCGGCTGAGAACCCGTACGGCTCCGGGCCGTACGGCAACCGCTACCAGGGTCAGCGCGGGCCGACCGCATCCCGGTCGTCCCAGAACTTCCACCTCACGGACGTCGGGGTGTCGGATGCCGGTGCCGTCGGTCGCTGAGCCGCGCACGTGACGGAGGGGTGCGATCCTCGCGGATCGCACCCCTCCTCGACTCGGCCCTTCCGGATCAGACGGCCGGGTCGTTCGGTTCCGGCCGACGACCGGCCGCGAACCCAGCCGCGAACCCAGCCGCGAACCCAGCCGCGAAGCCACGCTCGTAGCCGTGCTCGGCCGCGCGCCGCGCCTTGCCGTGGCTGCGGTGGTGCGGGTGCTCGCCGTGGGGCTCGCAGCCGTGGCCGTCGTGCCCGTGGCCGTGGCCGCCATGGCCGGCGCGCTCCGGGTCGGCGTCCCGCATGTAGCGGTAGCCGTGTCCGTTGCCGTGGCCGTGGGGATGCGGGTGGCGGGGGTCGCCGCCCGGACCGAACCCGCGGTGCAGGTTGGGTCCGTCCATGGGCTGCGGGCGGTGCGGGGCGTCGACATCCTCGGCATCCGGACCGAAGTCCTGCCAGGGACCGCGGCCCGGGCCGAAGCCGCGGCCCGGGCCGAAGCCGCGACCAGCGGGACCGAAGCCGCCGAAGCGGGGTCCGAAGCCGGGCTCGTGGCCGCGGAAGTCCGGACCGAATCCGCGACCGCCGAAGCCCTTGCCGAAGCCGCGACCGCCGAACCCGCGGCCGGGCCACGAGATCTCGTCGCCGCCGAGCTCGCGGGCGATCGCCTCGAGCGAGGCGGTCATCGTGGCGAACTCTTCGGGTGAGACGGCGCCCGCGACCTTCTCGCGGATGCCGGCGACGAGAGTGCTGAGCCGCTCCTGCGCGGCGCGGCCCTCGTCGGTCAGCGACCAGGTGCCGTCGCCCGCCGGGGCGACCCAGCCGCGCTCTTCGAGCCGGCGCAGGTGCTTGCCGCGCCGCGCGAGACGCTCGGCGAGCCCGGGCATCTCGATCGCGCCGGAGAGTGCGTTCAGCACCATCCAGTCCCGGCGGCCCACACCCTCGTTCTCGAGCGTGCGCGCGAACTCGCGGGTGATGAGCGCGTCGACCAGGCGCAGCCAGGAGCCCAGCGGGCGCTCGGTCGGTGTGCCGGCGGCGTCGGCGGTGCGCTCGGCACCATCGTCGTCGTGCGGTGTGTCTGTGGGGAGTTGTTCGTCGTTCTCCATGGGAAGTCCTTTCGTCTGGCCGCTCCCGGCGACCATTCTCTGCGCGATAGTTGTCATATCGCATGTACATGTAGTGTGACATGCATTAGGAATACATGTCAAGTCGCATGTAAATTCGTTCCGTGACGTCTTCCGATCGACCAGCCGACCCCGCCGAGGCGATCGCCGCGGCGCTGGCCACGCTCCGCGGCCGTCGCGGCCCGCGCCCGCCGTGGGCCGAGAGCGGCATGCACGACGCCCGCCATCACGGGCCGGATGCCTCAGCCCACGGGCACGACCACGATCACGACCACGACCCGTCCTCCCGCCCGCACGGCCGCGGCGGCCCATGGGGGCGCGGCGGCTTCGGTCCCGGTGCGATGGACGGGCGCGGCTGGCCGCAGGGCGCGCCCCCGTGGATGGCGGGCGCGCACGGACGGTTCGCGGGCCCCGCGCGGCTGCGGCTGCTCGAGGCGCTGGCCGCGGCATCCGGCCCTCTGTCGGTGAGCGAGCTCGCCGACCGCATCGGCGTCGATCAGCCCCGCGCGTCGCGTCTCGTGCAGCAGTCCGTCGATCTGGGTCTCGTCCGTCGCGAGGCGGATCCCGACGACGCGCGCCGGACGCGCATCGTCCTGACCGACGAGGGGGCGGCGATCCTGCGCGGATTCCGCGGTGACCGCCGCGAGGCCGTGCAGCGCGCGCTCGATGCCTTCACCGACGAGGAACGGTCCGAGCTGGCCCGGCTGCTGACGAAGCTCGCCGCGTCCTGGCCGCGGTAGCGGAGCCGCTCAGTCGTTCGCGCGCACCGACGCGGGGAATCGGACGAACAGCAGGAGGATCAGGCCCGCGGCGAGCACGATGCCGATGCCGAGGACTCCCCACACCGTCGCGCCGAAGATCGTGATGAACAGCGTCCACATCGCGGGCGAGATGAAGCTCGCCACGCGCCCCGTCGTGGCGTAGAGGCCGAAGATCTCGCCCTGCATCCCCTCGGGCGTCACGCGCGCGAGGAGGGACCGGCTCGCCGCCTGCGCCGGCCCCACGAACGCGGACAGCACGAGGCCGCCGATCCAGAACACGATCTTCCCGGTGTCGTGCAGCAGGAACACGAGGAGCGCCATCGCCACGAGACCGCTGAGCGCGAAGATGATGACCGCCCGAGCCCCGAACCGGTCGTCCGCCCGCCCGGCGAGGATCGTCGAGACGCCGGCCACCACGTTCGCGGCGATCGCGAAGATGAGCACCTCGTTCGCGGAGAAGTGGAAGGCCACGGCGGCGAGGATGCCGCCGAACGCGAACACGCCCGCGAGGCCGTCGCGGTAGACGGCGCTCGCGAGGAGGAACCAGAACGTGGGTCGGTGCGTCTTGAAGAGCGCCACGATGTCCTTGACGAGCACCCCGTAGGCGACGAAGAAGTTCACCCGCACCCCGGTGCCCGCCGGCGGCGCCTCCGGGACGTTGAGGAAGAGGGGGATCGAGAAGACGATCGTCCACACCGCGCACATCACGGCGATGAGCCGGTAGGCGAGCCCGTCCGACGTGTCCATGCCGAACCAGTTCAGCTGCGTCAGGATGACGACGATCGTGAGCATGACGATGCCGCCGATGTAGCCGAGACCCCAGCCGAGGCCGCTGACCTTGCCGATGGTCTTCGGCGTGGACACCTGGACGAGCATCGCGTTGTAGTTGACGCCGGCGATCTCGGACACCACGGCGCCCACCGAGAGCACGATGGCGCCGTACCAGAAGTACGCGGGATCGGCGCGCACGAAGAACAGCGCGAACTGGAGCAGCACCAGCAGCATCGTGAAGACGAACAGCCACCGCTTCTTGCGTCCGTTGCGGTCGGAGGACTGGCCGAGCACCGGCGCGAGCAGCAGGATGAGCAGCCCCGCGACCGTCGTCGCGAGGCCGTAGCCGCTGGACAGGTCGGCGAGCGCCCGCTCCTTCACGGGGTCCGTGTCCGCGAGCTTCGCGATATTCGCCGGGAGCATGTGGTCGGAGACGAGGTACAGCGTCGCGAAAACGAACGTCAGCAGCACGGAGTTGAACGGCTGCGTCGCCCAGTCCCAGAACGCCCATGACACGACCTGCCTGCGCGGGATGGGCCGCTCGGACCCCGCCTCGGCGAACACCTCTCCGATCGCACCGAGGGCGCCGGTGTTGGCCGCGGCGGGAGGCGCCTCCGCGGATGCCGGGACGTGCGATGCGGGCTGTTCGGGCTGCATGTTCGTCACGCTAGGGTCCTTCGGTGAACGAGCGGTGCACCGGCTCGGGGGTGCCGAGGGGCGGATGCCGCGTCGCCGCGTTGCGACGCACGGTCAGGCTATCGGCACTCCGGCGTGCGCGGATCAGGCGTCAGGCGCGGCGCGCCCGCCACTCGTGGTCGAGGATCGCGTACACACCGGTGTCGGCCCACTCGCCCTTGAACCGCATGTGCTCCACGAAGTGCGCCTCGTGCCGCATCCCGAGCCGCAGGCACAGGGCGACGGATGCCGCGTTGCGCGGATCGAGCTCGGCGTACACGCGGTGCAGCCCGACCTCGTCGAACGCCTGCTCGAGCACGAGCTCGGCGGCCTCGCGCGCGTGGCCCCTCCCCTGGTGCGGCGTCCCGAGGAGCCAGCCGATCTCGGCGGTGAGGTCGTCGACGCTCGTGAGGTGGAAGTACATCGTGCCGAGGAGCGTGCCGTCGAGGTCGCGGATCGCGGGCTGCACGTAGTCGTCGTTCTTCTCCAGGCGCACCGCCGTGGAGTCCTCTGCGATGCGACGCTCCACCTCGTCGCGGGTCCGCGGCTCGTACAGCAGATAGCGGCACACCTCCGGGTCGGACTGGATGGCGTGCAGGGCGTCCAGGTCGTCCTCGCGCAGCAGGTCGAGGCGCGTACGTCCGCCGTCGACCGGATGGAACTCCCACGGCAGGCTCACCCTCCCATCCTGGAGCACAGCGCGACCAGGACGCAGCGCCTAGCGTGGGGAGCATGGACTTCGACTTCGCGGCGCTGTCGCGGTGGCCCGACGTCGAGGCCGAGAACCTGTACGCAGCGGACGCCGCCGATCGGCTCCTCCTGGACGAGGCCGCCGACGCGCTCGGCGCGGCGGCCCCCGGAGGGCTCGCCGTGATCGGCGACGGGTACGGGGCGCTGACCCTGGGCGCCGCCGCGCGGCACGGCGTCCGCGGCATCCGTACCCACCAGGATCCGCTGTCCGGGGAGCGGGCGCTCGCCGCGAACGCCGAGCGGTTCGGCCTGTCCGACGCGCACGTCTCGCTCGGTCTCGACGAGTCGCTGCTCTCCGGCGCGCAGGTCGTTCTGCTGCGGCTGCCGCGTTCGCTCGACGCGTTGGACGAGATCGCCGAGGCGATCGCGCGGTGGGCTCGCCCTGACGTGCGGGTCTTCGCGGGCGGCATGGTCAAGCACATGACCACGGCGATGAACGACGTGCTGCGTCGCCACTTCGGTCGCGTCGACGTCACCCACGCGCGGCAGAAGGCGCGGGTGCTGATCGCCGCGGACCCCGCGCGACCGCGTGCGTCGGCCTGGCCGCGCACGCGGATCGACGCCGAGACCGGACTCACGATCGTGGCGCACGCCGCGGCCTTCGCCGGCCCCGCGGTCGACATCGGCACGCGCTTCCTCGTCGCGCACCTCGACGACGCGCGGCCCGGCGCGGAGCGCGCGATCGACCTCGGCTGCGGGACCGGGGTGCTCGCCGTCGAGCTGGCGCGGCGCCGCGGCATCACGGTGCTCGCCACCGACCAGTCGGCGGCGGCCGTGGCATCCGCTCGGGCGACCGCTGCGGCGAACGGTGCGGCCGAACTGGTGGAAGTGGTGCGCGACGATGCGCTCGGCGACGAGCCGGATGCCTCGGCCGACCTCATCGTGCTGAATCCGCCTTTCCACATCGGCGCGACCGTGCACCCGGGCATCGCGCTCAAGCTCTTCGCCGACGCCGGCCGTGTGCTCGCCCCTGGCGGTGAGCTGCGAGCCGTGTGGAATTCGCACCTGCGCTACCGTCCGGCGCTGGAGCGCCTGGTCGGTCCGACGCGCGAGATCGCCCGGAACCCGACGTTCACGGTGACGGCGTCGGTGCGGACCTGACCCCGGCCGTACCGGCCATGTGCGACCGATGAATGAGCCAGGTTCGCCGGATGGAGAGGGTCGAAAGTTGAGCCGGTTCATATCAAGTTCATTTGACACGGGACGCCGCCCGCGCGTACGCTTGAGCCAACGCGGCTCAGGTTTGCACTGAGCCCCCAGAGCTTCGGAAACCGACAGAAAAGAGAGACACATGCCACGTGCAGTGGGAATCGACCTCGGTACGACCAACTCGGTCGTCGCCGTCCTCGAGGGCGGCGAGCCCAAGGTCATCGCGAACGCCGAGGGCTTCCGCACCACCCCGTCGGTGGTCGCCTTCACGAAGGACGGCGAGGTGCTCGTCGGTGAGACCGCCAAGCGCCAGGCCGTCACGAACGTCGACCGCACCATCACCTCGGTCAAGCGCCACATGGGCACCGACTGGAAGACGCAGGAGATCGACGGCAAGCGCTACACGCCGCAGGAGATCTCGGCGCGCATCCTGCAGAAGCTGAAGCGCGACGCGGAGCAGTACCTCGGCGACGCGGTGACGGATGCCGTCATCACGGTCCCCGCGTACTTCAACGACGCCGAGCGTCAGGCCACCAAGGAGGCCGGTGAGATCGCGGGCCTCAACGTCCTGCGCATCATCAACGAGCCCACCGCGGCCGCGCTCGCCTACGGCCTCGATCGGGGCAAGGAGGACGAGCTGATCCTCGTCTTCGACCTCGGTGGCGGCACATTCGACGTGTCCCTCCTCGAGGTGGGCAAGGACGACGACTTCTCCACGATCCAGGTGCGAGCGACCGCGGGTGACAACCGCCTCGGCGGCGACGACTGGGACCAGCGGCTCGTCGACTACCTGATCAAGCAGTTCAAGGACACGACCGGCGTCGACGTCTCGGGTGACAAGATCGCGCTGCAGCGGCTCAAGGAGGCGGCCGAGCAGGCGAAGAAGGAGCTCTCCAGTTCCACGTCCACGAGCATCAACCTGCCGTACCTGTCGCTGACGGACTCCGGCCCGGTGTCGCTCTCCGAGACGATCACGCGAGCCAAGTTCGAGGACCTCACCAAGGACCTCCTCGACCGCACGAAGAAGCCGTTCTCGGACGTCATCCGCGAGGCCGGCATCAAGGTCGAGGACATCGACCACGTCGTGCTCGTCGGCGGATCGACCCGCATGCCGGCCGTCACCGAGCTCGTGAAGCAGGAGACCGGCGGCAAGGAGCCCAACAAGGGCGTGAACCCGGACGAGGTCGTCGCCGTCGGCGCCGCCCTGCAGGCCGGCGTCCTCAAGGGCGAGCGCAAGGACGTGCTGCTGATCGACGTCACCCCCCTGAGCCTCGGCATCGAGACCAAGGGCGGCATCATGACGAAGCTCATCGAGCGCAACACCGCCATCCCGACCAAGCGCAGCGAGACCTTCACGACCGCCGACGACAACCAGCCGTCGGTCGCGATCCAGGTCTTCCAGGGCGAGCGCGACTTCACGCGCGACAACAAGCCCCTGGGCACGTTCGAGCTGACCGGCATCGCGCCCGCGCCCCGCGGCATCCCGCAGGTCGAGGTCACGTTCGACATCGACGCCAACGGCATCGTGCACGTGTCCGCGAAGGACAAGGGCACCGGCAAGGAGCAGTCGATGACGATCACCGGCGGCTCGAGCCTCCCCAAGGAGGACATCGACCGCATGGTGCGCGAGGCCGAGGAGCACGCCGCTGAGGACAAGAAGCGCCGCGAGTCGGCCGAGGTGCGCAACCAGGCCGAGACGCTCTCGTACTCCATCGAGAAGCTCATCAAGGACAACGACGACAAGCTGCCGGCCGAGGTCAAGGAGAGCGTGCAGGCGGACGTCGACGCTCTCAAGACGGCGCTCGCGGGCGACGACGACGACGCGGTGAAGGCCGCGTTCGACACGCTCAACCAGAGCCAGGGCAAGCTCGGCGAGGCCATCTACGCCTCGTCGCAGGCGGCCGGCGAGCAGGGCGACCCGACCGTGGCCGACCCGGGCAACGGCGAGGTGCCGAACCCCGAGGAGGACGTCATCGACGCCGAGGTCGTCGACGACGAGGACGAGAAGAAGTAGGACATGTCGGACAAGGACTTCGAACAGCCCGGCCCCGAAGAGGAGCGCGGCGACGAGGTCCTCGGCGGAGAGGGGTCGGAGGCGCACGCCTCCGGCCCCGACCCGCAGGGGGACGACGGCGAGCTGACGGTGGACGACATCCTCGGCGCGCCGCAGAACTCGGACGCCGCGGCCGAGGACGCCGTGCTGGCCGACCTCGAGTCGGCGCTGCTCAACGACCTCAAGCGCCTCCAGGCGGAGTACGCCAACTACCGGCGACGGACCGAGGAGCAGCGCGAGGTCGAGGCCGAGCGCGCCCAGGGCGCCGCGGCCAAGGGCCTGCTCCCGGTGCTCGACGACCTCGACCGCGCCGAGAAGCACGGCGACCTCGTCGAGGGCACCCCGTTCTTCGCGATCGCGGAGAAGATCCGCGCCGTCGTGGAGCGGATGGGCGTGACGACCTACGGTGCCGCGGGCGAGGTCTTCGACCCGCAGCAGCACGAGGCGATCTTCCAGCAGCCGACGCCCGGTGTCGCCGAGCCGACGATCCTCGAGGTCGTGGAGACGGGCTACCGGCTCGGATCCGTCGAGCTGCGCCCTGCGAAGGTCGTCGTCGCGGTGCCGGCCGAATAAGCCCCGGGAGGAGCATCCATGGCCAGCCAGGACTGGTTCGACAAGGACTTCTACAAGACGCTCGGGGTGTCCAAGGACGTCAGCGAGGCGGACCTCAAGAAGACCTATCGCAAGCTCGCCCGCAAGTACCATCCCGACTCCAACCAGGGCGACGCCACTGCGGAGGCGAAGTTCAAGGAGATCAGCGAGGCGTACTCGGTGCTCTCCGACGCCGAGCAGCGGGCGGAGTACGACCAGATCCGCGCGATGGGCTCCGGCGCCCGCTTCACCGCCGGCGGGCAGGGTGCCGGCGGTTTCGAGGACGTCTTCAGCATGTTCGGGCAGGGCCGGGGCGGCGGGACGCGCTTCCAGACGTCGGGCGACTTCGAGGACATCTTCTCGATGTTCGGCCAGCAGCCGGGCGGCTCGTTCGGCTCGGGCCGCTTCGGGCAGCCCACCGGCGGCTTCCGCGGATACGGCGGCCCCACCAAGGGCGGCGACGTCACGGCCCGCACGACGATCGACTTCGTCACCGCGACCAAGGGCGAGACCATCACCCTCCAGGGGGAGGACGGCAAGCCGTTCAAGGTGAAGATCCCGGCGGGCGTGTCCGACGGGCAGAAGATCCGCCTGCGCGGCCGCGGCCGCCCGTCGCCGAACGGCGGCGAGGCGGGCGACATCGTGGTGACGGTCGCGGTGCGGCCGCATCCGGTCTTCACGCGCGAGGGCCTCAACCTCCGCGTCGTGGTCCCCGTGACGTTCACGGAGGCGGCGCTCGGCGCCACGATCGAGGTCCCGACCCTCGGGGGCGGGCCGGTCAAGCTGCGCGTCGCGCCGGGAACGCCGTCGGGACGCGTGCTGCGGGTGAAGGGCCGCGGGGTCGAGACCGCGAAGGGGACGGGCGACCTGCTCGCCGAGGTGCAGGTGGCGGTGCCCTCGCACCTGGATGACGCCGCCCGCGAGGCGCTCGAGCGGTATCAGGAGCTCGAGCCGAAGGAGAACCCGCGCGCCGAGCTCATGGCCAAGGCGCAGGGCTGACATTCTGAGCGAGGGGGTGACGGGCATGACGCCGGACGACGAGCTCGACGAGGACTCGCCGGTCTTCGCGATCGCCGCGGCGGCCGAGCTGTCGGGCATGCACCCGCAGACGCTCCGCCAGTACGACCGGCTCGGCCTCGTCGTGCCGTGGCGCACGCAGGGCGGCTCGCGCCGGTACTCGATGCGACACGTCAACCAGCTGCGCGAGGTGGCCCGGATGTCGGCGGACGGGATGAGCCTGCCCGCCATCGCCCGCATCCTCGAGCTCGAGGACCGCGTGCGCGAGCTGCACGTGCGCGTGCAGTCGCTGGAGGCCCGCGTCCGCATCGAGGTGGAGAGCAGGCCCGGCGCCCGCGTGTTCGCCGCCGGCGCGACCGGGGCCGTCGTGACCCTCCGCCACGGGACCCGGGTCCGCCGCGCGACGGATGTCGTGCTGTGGCGGCCGCGGCATCCGCTTCCGCCGGCGGGCGACGCGCACGCGGACGGCGACACGGACGAGCGGGGCGGCACCGCCGCGATGTGAGCGGGCGGGATGCGCTGCCCGCACCCGCCGTGTGATCTCGGACTCGATCTGAAATCGATTTCGTGATTGGCTGGGCGCATGACGATCGAGGAGGATCATGTCCGTCGCGCCTTCCACCCCCGACGAGCCGTCGCCGTCGTCGCCGTCCTCTCCGCTCTCATGCTGAGCGGCTGCGGAGGGCCCGGTGCGCACACGGGCAGCGTGCCGGTGACCACGGATCAGGACAAGCCCTTCGTGCTCGCCGGGGTGAGCGGGCTGACCCAGATCGCCCAGCTCACCGGCCCGGGCGCGATGAACGACACCGCGACGGTGTCCGTCGCCGGCACCGATCTGGGATCGATGGCCAACATCGGCGACAAGACGTTCTTCTTCTTCGGCGACACGTTCGGCGAGCGTGCCGCGGACGCCTACGGGGGCCAGGGGGAGAACTGGCGCTCGAACGTCGTCGCGTGGACCGAGGACGCCGATCCGTCCGATGGGATCGACTTCAGCGGCTGGCACACCGACGAGTTCGGCGAAGCCGGGGCGATGGTGGAGGGCGACCACGACGCGAATGACGGTACCGGTGAGGTGACGAAGATCCCGACGTACGGGTTCGAGGTCGACGGCGCCCTCTACGTCTTCTACATGTCGGTGTCGTACTGGGGCGAGCCCGGCGCGTGGGATGCGAACCACGCCGCACTCGCCCGCTCCACCGATCAGGGGCGGACGTGGACCGCGCTCAAGGCCCCACGGTGGCCCGGCGACTCGAACTTCATCCAGGTCGCGACCGCCCGCGTCACCGAGGGCGGCGTCGACTACGTGTACTTCTGGGCCATCCCCGCCGGACGCTTCGGGCACGTGGAGCTCATGCGGGTGCCCGCGGATCGGAGATCGGTGGAGGACGAGGACGCCTACACGTACTTCGCCGGCACACAGGCGGACGGATCGCCGCGTTGGAGCCATGCGATGGCGGACGCCGCGACCGTGCTGGACGGCACCATCGGCGAGCTGTCGGTGATGTGGTCGCCGTATCTCGAGCGGTGGCTCATGACGTACTCCGACGGAGGGAACGCGTACATCCGCGAGGGAGTGACACCGTGGGGACCGTGGGGCGACCCCCTCACTCTGGCCTCGGCCGCGGACTACCCCGGGCTGTACGCACCGTTCATGAATCCGCGCTATGTCGCCGACGGCGGTCGGCGGATCTTCTTCTCGATGTCGCTGTGGGGCCCGTACAACGTGTTCTGGTTCCGGGTGGACCTCGACAAGCGACCGTGACGCCGTTGTGAAATCGATACAGCTTTGATGGCACAAGACGTCGCCGACCGCCGCTGCTTCGGAGCGCCGCCGCATGCCCGATTGCACTTGAAATCGATTTCGTCTACTCTGGCCAGCAACGAGATCGACGGTGATCCGCAGCGGCATGGCGAACCACCGGCTCGGCACCATGATCCGGTCGACGACCGGCCACAGCGACGGCTCACAGAGGAGCCGTGTTCCCGAGGAGGACGAATGAAGAAGAGCAGGCTGATCGCGGCCGTGGCGGCCGTCGCCGCCGCAGGCATGATGCTCGCCGGATGTTCGGGCGGCGGCGGAGGCACGTCGGGCGGTGATGGCACGACCCACGTCATCTTCTGGCAGCAGAAGTTCGAGGACTACCAGCAAGCGTGGTTCAAGAAGTACGTCGACGCGTTCAACAAGAGCCAGAAGAAGGTGCAGGTCGACTACGTCGTGGTCCCGGCCGACACCTGGCAGCAGAAGCTGAAGGCCGCGCAGGCGGCAGGCAAGCAGCCCGACATCGCCACCACGAACTACGGGAACATCGCCGCCGGCGTCGCCAACGGCCAGTTCGTCGATCTCGACAAGTACCTCCCGGCGAAGGCGTTCGCCGACATCAAGGACAACGTGAAGAGCTTCGTCCAGGTGGACGGCAAGAACTACGCCTATCCGATGCTGGTCGAGCCCTCGACGGTGCTCTACTACCGCACCGACCTCGTCAAGGCCGCCGGTCTCGACCCGAGCTCGCCGCCCAAGACCTGGGCGGAGCTGATCGAGTGGGCCAAGAAGCTCACCACGGGCAAGGTGAAGGGGATGACCATCGCCTCTGTCGCGGCCGACCTCGGGTGGTCCAGCTGGGGTCTGCAGTACAACGCGTGCGGACAGCTGCCGATCAACGGCGACTGGTCCAAGGCCGAGGCGACGAAGCCGTGCTACGAGGATCTGCTGAACTTCTACAAAGACCTCTACAAGGGCGGGCTCATGCCGCAGCAGCCGAAGGTCGGCTACGCGGACGCCTCCCCGTACGGCAACGGCGAGGTCGCGATGATGGCGGACGGATCGTGGGCGGTCGGCCAGCTGAAGAACGACTTCCCGAAGATGGTGGCCAACACGGCGGTCGCCCCGTTCCCCTCGATCGACGGCGACATGAGCAAGACGACCGCCACCCTCGGGGGCTGGACGCTCACGGTCGACGCGAAGTCGAAGAACCCGAAGGATGCTGCGAGCTTCGTGAACTACCTGCTCGCGGGGGACCCGGCGATCATGGCCGACTTCTTCAAGACGAGCGGCTACTCGAAGTTCACGGTCCGCACGTCGGTCGACGAGGCCCTCGCCAGTGACCCGGATGCCTCGAGCGATCCCTTCATGAAGATCATCTCCGACAAGATCGTGCCCAACGGCAAGCAGGAGCCCGGCTACCCCTGGGACATCTCGCTCGCCTTCGGCACCGCGATCGAATCGGCGATGAAGGGGAACGCCAGCGTGGGCGATGCGCTCAAGACGGCGAACGCGTCGATCAACGACGTGATCCAGAAGCAGTCGCTCGCCGGAACCGGTCCCGGCAACTAGCGGGCGGACGCTCACCGGCCGGTGCCCGGCACACCCGGGCACCGGCCCTCCCACGGAAGGATGGCGGACATGTCGACGACGGATATGGCGCTCCCCGGCCCTCTGCTCCAGCAGGAGGTGCCCATCGCACCGACCGGTCGGCGCAGGCGACGGCGGAATCCGCCGACCGCGAAGCACCTGCGGTCGAACGTGACGGCGTACCTGATGATCGCGCCGATGGGCATCCTGCTCGCGATCTTCGTGATCTGGCCGCTCATCTACGCCGTGTACCTGTCGCTCTTCAAGATCAACTTCTACAAGCCGGCCGAATTCGTGGGCCTCCAGTTCTACCTGTACGTGCTGCAGTCGGAGAAGTTCTGGAAGTCGATCGGCGTCGGTCTCTACTACGTCGTCCTGACGGTGCCCGCGGGCCTGGTGATCTCGCTCCTGGTGGCGAGCTTCATCAAGACGCTCAGCAAGAAGGCCGCCGGATGGATGAAGACCACCGTCTACATCCCGGCCGCGATCTCGACGGTCGTCGCGTCCGTCCTGTTCGTCTTCATCTACCAGGACCAGGGCTTCGCGAACTGGTTCCTCGGCCTGGTGAACCTCGGTCCGGTGAACTGGCTCAACGACCCGTCGCTCGCCCTCCCCGCGATCGCGGTGCCGGGCATCTGGCTCGGGTTCGGCGTGACCACGCTCATCATGCTCGCGGGGCTCCTCGACATCCCCGACAGCTACTACGAGTCCGCCGAGCTCGATGGGGCGAACTGGTTCCAGCGGACCTGGTTCATCACGATCCCGCTGCTGAAGAACGTCTCGCTGTACCTCCTGGTCACCGGTGTGGTCGCCGCCATCCAGATGCTCGATCTGCCGCTGATCATGACGAACGGCGGGCCCGTCGATGCGACCACCACCCCGAACCTCTTCATCTTCAACTCGTTCCGCGACGGCACGCCGTACGCGACGAGCTTCTCGCTGACGGCGGCCCTGCTGCTCTTCGTGGTGCTCGGCACCATCTCCGCCGTCATCTTCCGCCTGATCAACTCCGACAAAGCCGTCGACGGCTGAACCCCGAGGTCACGAAGTGAAGTCTCCGCTCCCGATCCGCATCCTCAAGGCGATCCTGATCGTGCTGATCAGTCTCAGCATCCTGTTCCCCCTGGCCTGGATGGCCATCGCCGGCTTCAAGGGCAAGACCGAGGTCCTCCGCGACCCGTTCCAGTTCTTCCCCGATGTGTGGCGGTGGCAGAACTACGCCGACATCGCCGCAGACCCGCAGTTCGTGCGGGCGATCCTCATCACCTTCATCGGCGCGCTCGCCTTCACCGCGCTCGCGCTGGTCGTCAACTCGATGGCGGCCTACGCGTTCGCGCGCCTGGAGTTCACCGGCAAGCGGCTGTGGTGGATCTACTTCATCATCCCGATGTTCGTGCCGGCGATGGCGATCCTGCTGACCTCGTTCCAGGTCGTGACGGCCCTCGGGATGCTCGACACGCTCGCGGTGCTGATCATCCCGGGCGCCGCGAGCGCCGCCCAGATGTTCTTCCTCCGGCAGTTCTACCTGAATTTCCCGGTGGCGGTGGAGGAGGCGGCCCTCATCGACGGGGCCTCGAGGTTCCAGATCTTCCTGCGCGTGTTCCTCCCGCAGTCGATCGCACCGTTCGTCGTGATGGGCATGGGCTCGTACCTCGCCTACTGGAACGCGTACGTGTGGCCGGTCCTGACGATCACCAACCCGGATCTGACGCAGATCATGCAGTTCCTCGGCAACTTCCGCTCCGACCGCGGCAACGACTGGGGTCTGCTGATGGCGGGCTCCACGCTCGCGGCGCTGCCCACGATCCTGCTGGTGCTGATCTTCCAGCGCTACATCGTCAACGGTGTCCGCATCGCCGGCATGAAGTAGTACCCGGGATCAGCGCCTCACGAGGGCGACGTCGTCCAGCTGCAGCCAGATGTCGCCGCTGTTGGTCCACACGCCCGCATACACCTGGATGGTGCTGTTCGCCCCGCTGTCGACGTCGACCGTGAAGCGCGTCCACGGCCCGACCGAGACGAAGTGCGCCTCGGAGAGGACCACCCCGGCCGTGGTCCGCGCGCCGAAGTAGCCGTTGTCGCTGTTGGCCGAGGTGCGGATGTACCCGGTCAGGCGGTACTTCGTGCCCGGCTGCACCGACACGTCCTGGGAGAGGTTTCGCCATCCCTGGTTGTAGCGCACGAACGCGTTGTGGTCACCGCTGAAGCTGCTCGCGGGGGCCGTGTCGATGCCGCAGTTCGGCGTGCACGCCCACGTCCCGTTCGTGCCGTCCCCGATCGCGTCCGCGCGTTCGAAGCTCGGGTTGGCGACGAGGTTCGGGTTGACGATGCGGCCCTGCCGGTCGATCTGCATGCGCATCAGGTACACGTTGTACGGGCTCCACTGCGACATCGTGAAGGAGATGACGCCGTCCTTGCTCCACGGATGGATGTATCCGCCGTAGAGTCCCGGATAGTCGGCCGCACTGGCGACCAGCTGCGGTGCGGACCACGTGCCCTGCGGGCTGGTGGCGGTGCGCAGGACGATGTCGGGGCCGCTCAGCGTCATCATCAGGTAGCGCTTGTCCGGCGATCGTCGCGGCGGCGATCGTTCGTTTCAGAGACGTCATCGACTCTTCTCCTTTTGTTGCGCACCCGTCCCTGCGACGGGTTCGTGGGGGCGTCAGGAGATGTTCGGGTCCATCAGCCGACCGGGGTGAGCTGGAGCTGCCGGAGGCCGAACCAGTATGACGAGGTGCCCGCGGGGGCGCACGGACAGACGTTGGACTGGACCCACGCGGTCCGGTCGTCGTCGGAGAGGAACTTCGACGGGATCGTGGTGGCGTACCCGCCGTAGCGGTGGTCGCTCCACGGGTACGGGCCGAAATCCTTCGACAGGAACAGGGTCCACGGCCCCCACGGCTGCGCGGCCTCGTAGAACTCGTAGGTCAGCTCGGTCCACGAGGTGTAGACGTAGCGCTGCAGCCGCGGAAGGTACGTGACCCCGCCCTGCGAGATCACGCTGAGGTCGTGCGCGCCGACCGTCTGCGCGCCGCCGGCGGCCGGACTCGCGCTCGCGCCGGCAGGGTCGCTCGGATGGACCACCCGGTCGTCGACGAGCACGGGCTTCTTCGCGGCGATGTCCTTCGTCCAGGTCGGTGTCGCCGCCCCCGGTGCGGCGTCGTAGAACTCCCAGGTCGAGGCATCCTGCACGGAGTCGACCGGCACGCGCGCGAGGAAGAGCTCGGTCGGGTCGGGCACCGCGTCGTCGAACGAGTCGCGCCAGTTGCCGTCCAGGCCGTACGCGTAGGCATAACGAGGGTCGGGGGCCTCGGCTGCGTCCTTGCCGTAGTCCGCGAACCAGACGGTCGTGAAGACGTGGTCCGCGAACATCGGCGCCGAGGCGTCCCACGTCCACGTCCTGCCGTGGTCGTCGCTGCGGGCGATCGTCGCCGCCGGCGCCTCGTTGAAGTCCGTCCGCAGATCCTGGACGGCGAGGTAGATCGTCCCACCGACGCACAGCATCCCGGTCGGCTTCCGGGTGAAGCCGTCACCGGACCACACCTGACCGACGGCGTCGCCGGACGCGAGGGCCGTCCCCTCGAGGTCGTTCTTCTCGGGGGTGCCCGTGATGCGGTCGACGACGATGTCGGATGCCTCGTCCCCGAAGCCCGCTCCGTCGCCGTTCGCGGCGTACAGGGCGTCGTCGTCCGACCAGCAGCTCGGCCAGAGGTCGCCATCGGACACGCCGACCGCCGTGTTCGCGTCCGCGATCCGTCCGGTCAGGTGGGCGCCGGGCAGGGGCGCCGGGAACGACGATCCGGGCGTCGTGCCGGCTGCGCATCCCGCCAGGAGCATGACGGATGCCGCGACCGCGGCGATCGCGGCCCTTCGCCCACGCATGCGCTCAGTCCCGTGGCGCCCGCGGCGGGGTCGCGCCGATGTCGGGGACGGGGGCGGTCCCTAGGTGCACCTCCATGTCGTCCGCCGTCGGCGTCCGGGGGCGTCGCGCCGTGGGACGGTCGAGGTAGAACAGCGCCGTGGAGGCGATGTCGTCGCGCAGCGGAAGGTAGCGCCATCCGCTGCGCCAGCCGAGCGCCTGGATGTCGACCTTCGGCAGGCCGGTGGTGAAGTGGATCGGGTCCACGATGTGCCAGCGGTACATCCCGAACCGCTGCTGCGACACGTAGAGGCCGTCGGGCCGGATCACCTGCGGCATCCCCAGGTACGGGGTCGAGAAGGGCGTGTAGCCCTGGCCGGGGATGTCGAAGTTCCACGCGCCGCCGAAGTAGTCCTCGGTGCCGGTGCCGGCGATCGTGGGGTGGTCGGTGTCGTCGTCCATGTAGAACTTGATCTCGCCCTCGCCCCACCATCCGTTGGAGTTGACCCCCCACGCGATGTAGGTGCCGACGTACTGCCCATGGCCCTCGATGCCTTCGAGGATGGTGTGCGGCACGCGCTCCTCGAGCGGGTTGGACCGGCGCCACTGGGCGTGGAAGTACGCCTCGTTCGCATAGTCGCCGCCGATCTCGTAGGTGATCTGGTAGTAGACGCGGACGTCGACGACCGACGTGTTCTCGATCGTGAGGCGGGCGCCGTCGCGGAAGGGCATCGGCCAGTAGGAATTGAATCCGCCGTGCGGGTTGGCTGCGATCGCCTGCGAGTTCACCTGCGCGAACACGCCCCATCCGTTGCAGAAGAAGTCGCCGTACGGCACCTCGACGGCCGGCTCGGACGCGCCGTCCCAGTAGGCGCGGAGGATCAGCGTCCGCCAGTTGTCGGTGTGGGTCGTGATCCAGATGTGGGTGATCCGCCCTGCCCCGGCGATGTTCGCGAGATCGAACGTCTCACCGGCCGCGATGTCGACGCTGGGCGAGATCTTCCATCCCGGGCCGAGGTCCCGCGCGCAGTCGGCGCCGGTGCCCTCGGTCGCTCGCGCGCCGCCCCCTACCGCGCCGTCGAAGTTCTCGGGGGAGATCGACCGGGTCTGCACCTCCCGCAGGGCGCTGAGCGAGGAGAGACCGGATCCGGACACCGCTGTCATGAGTGGCACGCTTTCTCGTTTCGGCACGCCGATCGCGGCATGCTTTTGGAATCGATTTCAACACTGTATTGTTGGCTGACCGGAGCTGTCAACGAGCCCGGACAGCGTCGGGTGGGGAACATGGCCACGATCTACGAGGTCGCGAAGATGGCGGGGGTCTCTCCCGCCACCGTCTCTCGCGTGTTCAACGGCATGGGCGTCTCCGAGGAGAAGACCCTCGCCGTGCGTGAGGCGGCACGTCAACTGCGGTTCAGCCCGAACCGCACCGCGCGCACGCTCCGCCGCCAGGAGTCCGAGGTCATCGCACTGGTGATCCCCGACATCGAGAACCCCTACTTCACCGAGCTCGCCCGCGGCGTCGAGGATGTGGCGCAGAGCGCCGGCTACTCGGTCGTCCTGTGCAACACCGACTCGCAGATCGAGAAGGAGGCACGCTACCTGCAGATCGCGATCTCCGAGCACATGGCCGGCGTGATCCTCGCCGCGGCGTCCGATCACACGAACCTCGACGACCTCGTCGCCATGGGCCGCCCCGTCGTCGCGGTGGACCGCGGCACCGGCTACGACATCGACGGCGTCGTGATGGCGAACCGAACGGCGGGCCAGGCGGCCACCGAGAATCTCGTGCAGGCGGGGTATCGGCGCATCGCGTGCATCACCGGCCCGCAGCAGATCGAGACCGCGTACGAGCGCGCGCAGGGCTGGCGCGCCGTCCTCGCGCGGCAGCTCCCCGATCTCGACCCCGACGAGCTCCTGCGGTACTCGACGTTCCGGGTGGACGGCGGCCGCGAGGTGATGGAGGAGCTCCTCGCGCTCCCCGAGCCGCCGGACGCCGTGGTCGCCGGGAACAACCTGCTCGGCGTCGGCGCCATCCAGGTGCTCACCGAGCACGGACTCACGCCTCCCCAGGTCGGGGTGGCCGTCGTCGGCTCGCTGCCGTTCACCACGCTGTCGCCGAGCGCGGTCACGATCGTGCGGCTCCCGGCGCGCCACATGGGCGTCACCGCCGCGAAGATGCTGCTGGAGCGCATCAACGGCGACGACCAGCCTGCGCGAACCGTCGTGCTGCGCAACGAAGTGCTCCCCGCCACCGCCCACCGCCGCTGACGAGGCTGGTTTCATCCTCCGATGCCCGTTCGCGCGATTGTGAGTGAAATCGATTTCGTGTAGCGTGAACCGCATTCGCGACGTCGGGAACGGATGGAGGAGAACGCGATGCGGTGCACGCTCGGTATCGATATCGGCACCTCCAGCAGCAAGGCCGTGCTCGTCGGCGACGACGGAGACGTCATCGCCACCGCGGTCGCGGCGCACGACGTCCGCCGACCGCACGTCGGATGGGTCGAGATGGACGGCGAGGTGTGGTGGGACGAGTGCGTCCGTCTGTGTCGCGAGCTCCTCGAGGGCGAGCCGGCGGCCGACGTCCGCGCCGTGGGCGTGAGCGGGATGGGACCGTGCGTCCTCCTCGCCGACGCCGACGACATGCCGGTCCGTCCCGCGATCCTCTACGGCGTCGACACCCGCTCGGGGGCGCAGATCGCCCGCATGAACGCCGAGCTCGGAGCGGAGGCGATCGTCGCCGTGGGTGGATCCGCCCTGACGTCCCAGGCGGCGGGAGCGAAGATCGCGTGGATCGCGGACGAGGAGCCCGACGCCTACGCGACGGCGCGCCGTCTGTTCATGCCCGCCTCGTGGCTCGCTCGCCGGCTGACCGGCGCCTACGTCCTCGATCATCAGTCCGCCAGCCAGGTGACGCCGCTCTACGACGTCGAGGCGGAGCGCTGGCACGAGTCCTGGTGGGATCGCTACGCGCCCGGGATCGAACCGCCCGCCCTCGTGTGGGCGGGCGACATCGCCGGTCGAGTGACGGAGGCGGCCGCCGCGGCGACCGGCCTCCCCGTCGACATTCCCGTGATCGCGGGCACCATCGACGCGTGGACCGAGGCGGTCAGCGTCGGGGCGCACGGCATCGGCGACCTCATGCTCATGTACGGCACGACGATGTTCCTCGTCGCGACCGGGGAGGAGACGCTGCGCAGTCCGTCGATGTGGACGACGGTCGGAGCCTTCCCCGGCACGCGCAACCTCGCCGGCGGACTGTCCACCTCGGGCGCACTCACCGCGTGGCTCACGGAGCTCACCGGGACCGACTACCCGGCGCTGCTCGCCGAGGCCGCCGCATCCGGCCCCGGTGCCCGCGGGCTGCTCGTGCTGCCGTACTTCGCGGGCGAGCGCACGCCCCTCCAGGATCCAGACGCGCGCGGAGTGATCGCGGGCCTCACGCTCCGTCACGGCCGCGGCGACCTCTACCGCGCGGCCCTCGAGGCCACGGCCCTCGGTGTCCGGCACAACGTCGAGACCATGCGCGCGGCGGGCGCCGACATCCGGCGTATCGTCGCGGTCGGCGGCGGCACGCAGGGCGCGCTCTGGCTGCAGATCGTGTCGGATGCCACGGGCCTGGTGCAGGAGGTCCCGCACACGACGATCGGCGCGAGCTACGGCGCGGCATTCCTCGCCGCGTCCGCGGTCGCCGGCCCGCACGCGCGCCCGCGCATCGAGGACTGGAATCCGGTCGCGCACACCGTCGCGCCCGACACCGCACGAAAGGCCCTCTACGACACGATGTTCGAGCGCTACCTGCGGCTCTACCAGGAGACCCGCGAGGTCGTGCACGAGCTCGCCGCCGCGCAGGCGGCCGCGTCATGAGCCGGCGAGCCCGCGGCATCCCGCACACGTCCGAAGCCACCGCGTTCCCCCTCGGCGGCATCGGCACCGGCAACGTCTCGATCGGCGCACGTGGCGAGCTGCGCGACTGGGAGCTCGAGAACCTGCCGGACAAGGGCCGGCGCAACCCGTACTCGTTCTTCGCCATCCACGCCCGGCCGGCGGACGGCGAGCCGGTCACGCGCGTCCTCGAGGCCGTGCGGACCGGGCGGCTCGACGCCGACGCAGGGTTCCCCTTCGAGAGCCTCGCGGGACTGCCGCGCCTGCGCGGCGCGACGCTGCACGGGGAGTACCCGGTGGTCGACGTCGACTTCACGGACGACGTCCTTCCTGTTGCGGTGTCGCTGCGGGCGTTCACCCCGCTCGTGCCGCTCGACCCCGACGCGTCCGGGATCCCGGCGGCGGTCCTCCGGTACACGGTCGTCAACCCCGGCAGCACGTCGGTCGACGTGACGGTCGTCGGCTCGATGAGCCATACCGCGGGACGGGGCGAAGGCCCCTTCGGCATGCGCGCGACCCAGCGGGTGCGCTGGCGCGAGGACGGCGACGTGCGCGGCCTCGACTTCGGGATCGACCTGCCGGAGGACGACTTCGGCTACGGCACGCTCTCCCTCACCACGACCGACCCCTCCACGACGGCCAAGCCGCAGTGGGTGACCGGCTTCTGGCCGGACGGCCCGCGGCTGTTCTGGAACGACCTGACCGAAGACGGCGTGCTCGAACCCGAACCCCGGCTCACCCTCGAGGACCGCCCGCGCGGGCTGTTCGCCGACGCGGACGACGGGTTGCCGATGTCCGAGGAGCAGCTGTTCGAGAAGCTCCCGCGCCTGCGCACCGGCTCGCTCGGGATCGTGCACCGCATCGAGCCGGGTCAGTCGCAGGAGTTCGAGTTCGTGCTGGCGTGGTCCTTCCCGAGCCGGCACCGCGGATGGCTCGGCCACATCGTCGGCGACGATCCGAACGCCGGCCAGGTCGTGCGCAACCACTACGCGACCCTGTGGCCGGACGCGTGGGCGGCGGCATCCCACCTCCACCGCGAGCTGCCCGCCCTCGAGTCGACCACGCTCGCCTTCGTCGATGCGCTCTACGGCGGATCGCTCGACCCGGTCGTGGCGGACGCGGCAGGGGCGAACATCGCCGCCGCGCGCTCCACGACGTGCTTCGTCGTGGAGACGCCGAATCCGGAGCTCGGCGAGGGCCCCGTCTTCGCCGCGTGGGAGGGGTCCTTCGACCACGGCGGATCCTGCGAGGGCACCTGCACGCACGTGTGGTCCTACGCCCAGACCGTGGCCTGGCTGTTCCCGTCTCTGGAGCGCAGCGCCCGCCGTGTGGAGTTCCTCCTGGAGACCGACGGGACCGGCGCGCAGAAGTTCCGCTCCAACCGCGTCTTCGGCGGCCGACCGTGGTTCATGGGCCCGGCCGTGGACGGCCAGCTCGGCACGTTCCTGCGGCTCTACCGCGAGTGGCGCGCGAGCGGGGACGACGCGTTCCTGCGCGAGCTGTGGCCGGACGCCGACCGCAGCCTCGAGTTCGCCATCCGCGAGTGGGACCGCGACGGCGACGGGCTGCTGGACGGCGAGTTGCACAACACCTACGACATCGAGTTCCACGGCATCGAGCCCCTCGCGAACGGGATGTTCGTCGCCGCCCTGACGGCGGGGGCGCGGATGGCCGCGCACCTCGGCGACAGGGACCGCTCTGCCGAGCTGCGCCGGCGCGCGACGCATGCCGCCGCGGGCATGGACGCGGTGCTGTGGAACGGCGAGTACTACCGCCAGGTCGTCGACGACGTCGACGCGCACCGCTACCAGTACGGCGATGGCGTGCTGTCCGATCAGCTGCTGGGGCAGTTCCACGCGTTCGTCCACGGGCTCGGCGACATCCTGCCGCGCGAGCGCGTGCGCAGCGCGCTCAGTGCGATCGTGGCGCACAACTTCCGCGACGACCTCACGTCGCACGAGAGCACCCAGCGGGTCTACGCGCTGAACGGCGACGGCGGCCTGCTCCTCGCCTCGTGGCCGCGCGGCGACCGCCCCGCGATCCCGTTCGTCTACTCCGACGAGGTGTGGACGGGAATCGAGCACCAGGTCGCGGCATCCCTGGCCTATGCCGGCCTCGTCGAGGAGGCGCTCACCGTCGAGCGGGCCGCGCGCCGCCGATACGACGGCACCGCCCGGAGCCCGTGGAACGAGATCGAGTGCGGCAACCACTACGCCCGCTCGCTCGCCTCGTGGGCGCTCCTGCTCGCCTTCACCGGCGTGCAGTGGGACGCGCCGACGCGCACCCTGGCCTTCGCCCCCGCCATGGACGGGCCGCTGCGCGCGCTGTTCACCACGGGATCGGCGTGGGGCAGCGTCGAGATCGACGGGCACTCCGTCGCACTGCACGTCCTCGGCGGCGTGCTCGACGTCGATCGGCTCGTCCTGGACGGACGGACGGTCGCCGGACCCCTTCACCTCGCTGCCGGCGAGAGCCGCGCCGCGACCCCAGACCGCACACCCCAGGAGACATCATGAGCACCTACACCCTTCCCGCCGTCGCCCCGCATCCCGCGGTGGCCCCACGGACGGCGTACCTGATCGCGAGCGGCGACCTCCGCGAGTCGGCGAACACGGCGGGCTGGCCCACCCAGGTCGAGCTGGAGGCGGGGGTGACCCGTGTCCTCGGCGACCTCGGCTGGAGCGTCGTGCGGGCCAACGACGTGGACCCCCGGACCGGACACGGGTTCATCTCCAGTCAGCGGATGGGCCTGGAGGTGTTCCGCGGCATCCCGCCCGAGGCGCCGCTGATCGTCGCCGAGGCGGTGTGGCAGTACTCCCATCACGTGCTCGCGGGGCTGCGCACCCACCGGGGGCCGATCCTCACGGTCGCGAACTTCGCCGGCGACTGGCCCGGACTCGTGGGACTGCTCGGGCTGAACGCGGGCCTGACGAAGATGGGGAAGGACTACTCGACCATCTGGTCGGTCGACTTCACCGACGACTGGTTCCGCGCAGGCCTGCGCGAATGGACCGAGACGGGCGCCATCGTGCACGACGCGTCGCACGTCCGGCCGCTTCCCGAGCTGCCCGCCACCCCCGAGGTCGAGCTCGGCCGGGCCCTCGGCGACCAGCTGCTGGCGGACAAGGCCATCATCGGCGTCTTCGACGAAGGCTGCATGGGGATGTACAACGCGATCTTCGACGACGAGCTGCTGAACCGGACCGGCATCTACAAGGAGCGCCTCAGCCAGTCGGCGCTCTACGCCGAGATGCTGCGCGTGCCCGACGACGAGGCCGATGCCGTGTACGCGTGGCTCACCGACCGCGGCATGACCTTCCGCTACGGCGAGGATGCGGCATCCGAGCTCACGCGCGAGCAGGTGCAGTGGCAGCTCAAGATGTACATCGCCGCCCTCCGCATCGCCGACGACTTCGGTCTGGACGCGCTCGGCATCCAGTACCAGCAGGGGCTCAAGGACCTGGTCCCGGCCTCCGACCTGGCCGAGGGGCTGCTGAACTCGACCGAGCGGCCGCCGGTCCTCTCCCGCGACGGGTCGCGGCTCCTGCACGAGGGGCGTGCGTTCCCGCACTTCAACGAGGCCGACGAGGGCGTCGCGGTGGACGCGCTCATCACCGACCGGGTGTGGCGGGCGATGGGACTGGTGCCCGACAACACGCTGCACGACGTGCGGTGGGGCGAGGATTTCGACGGGCGGTTCGTGTGGGTGTACGAGATCTCGGGCTCCGTTCCCGGGTCGCACCTGGGCGGATGGGACAAGGCGGAGGGGTGGCGTCAGGACGCCGTCTTCTTCCCCGCCGGCGGGTCGACCGTCAACGGCGTCTCCCGCCCCGGCGAGGTCGTCCTCTCACGCGTGTTCATCGCCGACGGGGTGCTGCAGGCGGACCTGTTCCGCGGCACCGTCGTGGAGCTGCCTGAGGAGGAGACCCGGCGCCGAAAGGAGGCCACCAACCCGGAGTGGCCGATCGCGCACGTCGTGCTGCACGGCATCGAGCGCGACCAGTTCATGGCCCGGCACAAGGCCAACCACGTCCAGCTCGTCTACGCCCCCGACGCCGACACCGCCGACAAGGCGCTCGTCGCCAAGGCCGCGATGTTCGACCGCATCGGCATCCGCGTGAACCTCACCGGAGACGTCGCCCTCTGATTCGCCGCGCGGTGTCAGGGCGCGGGATGCGCCGCGACGAACGCGTCGTAGTCGGCCTGCGACACCTCCGCGTACGCCTGGGCCCACTCGAGCAGCGCCTCGCCGATGAGCCGTCCGTTGCCGATGTAGCCGGCGACCGTCGCGGCGTTCGGCGACTGCCCGTGCGCCCGCGCGAGCGTGATCGCACATGACTGCGCGTACCGCGCGAACGGCACGTCCTCGAGCGTCTCGATATCGAGCCCGCCCTTCATGTCGTGGAACTGGCGCACGTAGAGATCCACGCCATCCACCGTCAGGTGGCCGAGGAACGGGTCGGAGAACGCCTGGAGGATGCGCTGCAGCGCCACCACTCGCCCGCCCTGCCCCTCCCGATCGATGTAGGACGCGACATCCGCCGGCTGCTCGATCCCGCCGTACTCGACCAGCACGCTGCGGCCCGCCTCCTTCGCCTGGAGGATGAGCGCGCCGCCGTCGCCGTCCTGCAGCGCCACGAGATAGCAGCGCGTGCCGACGCTCCCGACCCCGACCACGCGCCGCACCGAGTCGGCGGGCACGTAGTTGCGCAGCAGCATCCGGATGTCGACGTTCGCGGTCTGCGCGTAAGCGGTCACGAACTCCGCGAGCCGGCGCTCGACTTCGGGAGCGGTATGCGTCGTCGACGGCGGATTCTCGACGAACTCGAGTCGGCCGTCGGCGGTCGGCGTCGTGAGCCGGCGCGCCGCGCGGTCGCCGGTGCGCTTCTCGGCGTCGCGGATCGCGGCCCGCAGCGCACGGCGCGACTCGTCGTCGAGCTGATCGATGTTGCCCCGCACGTCGAGATGCGAGAAGTACCGGCCGAGCGGCGTCTCGCGGGCGGCGGTCACGATCGCCCGGGCGTACGCGCGCACGGCGGCGAGCGCCGCATCCTGCACCACCACCGGGTCGCGCGATGTCGCCCGGCCGGCGATCACGATGCTCGTGACGAGGCGCTTCACATCCCACTCCCACGGTGCCCACGCGGCTTCGTCGAAGTCGTTGAGGTCGAAGACGAGGGTGCGCTGCGGCGAGCCGTAGAAGCCGAAGTTCGCGACGTGCGCGTCGCCGCACGAGGGGACGAGGATGCCGGAGTGGGGGTCGCGGGCGAGGTCGGCGGCCATGAGGGCGGCGGTGCCGCGGTAGAACGCGAACGCGCTCTGCGACATCCGCTCGGTCCGCAGCGGGACGAGACTCTGCACGCGGGTCGCGTTCTGGCGGTCGAGGATGCCGAGCGGATCGCGATCCGATCCCACCGTCAGGCGGGACAGCGCGCTGCGCGGCACCGAGCGCCGCGCCGCGCGGCCCTCGGCGATGAGCGTGTCGACGGACGGCAGGGGCGTCCAGTAGTCGATCGGGTCGGTCATCCGCCCATCATCTCGCGGGTCTGCCGGGTCCTGCGGCGCATCGGCCCTAGAGTCCGAGGCGTGGCGGAACATCGGCTGACGCAGGAGGCCTGGAGGGAGCACACCTACTGGCCGCTGATGGTCGCGTCCCTGATCTGGCTGGTCGCGTACTCCTGGCAGGTGATCGCCGACCTGCACGGACGGGCGGAGCTGCTCGCCCGCGGGGTCATGGCCGTCACGTGGCTCGTGTTCGTCGCGGACTACGTGGTGCGGCTCACGCTCGCCGATCCTCGCGGCGCGTGGTTCCGCAAGCATCTGTTCGACTTCGCCGTCGTGGCCCTCCCGATGCTGCGCCCGCTGCGGCTGCTGCGGGTCCTGACCCTGGTGAACGTGCTGCAGCGCACGGCCGGCACCGCGCTGCGCAGTCGCATCGCGATCTACGGCGCGGGCGCCGCCATCCTCATCATCTACATCGGTGCGCTCGCCGTGCTCGACGCCGAGCGCCACGCGCCGGGCGCGAACATCGTGAACTTCGGGGATGCCGTCTGGTGGGCGTTCGTCACGATCACGACGGTCGGCTACGGGGACTACTACCCGGTCACGACCGGTGGTCGCGTCGTCGCGGTGCTCCTCATGGCGGGCGGGGTCGCGATCGTCGGGGTCGTGACCGCCACGCTCTCGTCGTGGGTCATCGAGCGGGTGGCGCGCGGCCACGACGACGACGAGGCCGCGACCCGGGGCCAAGTGCGCCGGCTCGCCGAGCAGCTCACCGAGATGGCGGCCCGGCTGCCCGAGCCGCCCGCCGCTCGCGGCGACGACCGCCCGGCCGGCTGACGCGCCCGTCGCCGGAGAGCGGTCCGCGGCGCCTCAGGACGCGCCGGCCCCGGCGTCCTGGAGCTTGGCCAGCACCTTGTCGAGGTTGAACGACGCCGGCTCCTGACGCCGGGGGAACGCGGCGAGCGTCTGCAGCATCTCGCCGACGAACGCCTGCGCCGGGATGAAGAGGAAGATGTGGTCGAGCACCCAGTCCCAGTAGGTGTTCGAGGTGATGTCGGCGCGCTCGTACGGGTCCGTCCGCAGGTTGAACAGCTTGGGGAAGCGCAGCTCGGTGAACGGCTCCTGCCAGATCTGCAGCGTCCCGGTGGCGCGCTGCTCGAGAAACACCACCTTCCAGTTGTCGTAACGCAGCGCCGTGAGGTCGCCGTCGTCCGAGACGTAGAAGAAGAAGTTCCGCGGGCTCTCGTCGGCCGCGCCGGTGAGGTAGGCGAGCTGATCGTGCCCGTCCAGATGCACCCGGTAGCGGATGCCGTCGAGCTCGACGCCCTCGCGCAGGTCCGCGGCGATGTGGTCGTTGCCGACCGCGGCCAGCAGCGTTACGAACCAGTCGTTGTGACTGACGATGCCGTTCAACGTGGTCCCCGCCGGGATGTGCCCGGGCCACCGGACCATGGCCGGCACGCGGTAGGCGCCCTCCCAGTTCGAGTTCTTCTCGTTCCGGAAGGGGGTCATCCCGGCATCCGGCCAGCTGTTCATGTGCGGACCGTTGTCGGTCGAGTACATCACGATCGTGTCGTCGGCGATGCCCAACGCGTCCAGCTCGTCGAGCAGGTCGCCGACGATCTCGTCGTGGTAGAGCATCGCGTCGTGATACGGCGACTGCCAGCGCCCCGCCCGACCGAGGTCCTCGGGGCGGGTGTGCGTGCGGAAATGCATGTGGGTCGAGTTGAACCACAGGAAGAACGGCTGCTCCTCGGCGTTCTTCCGTCGCATGAAGTCGATCGCCGCGTCGCGGAACTCCTCGTCGCATGTCTCCATGCGCTTCTTGGTGAGCGGCCCGGTATCCTCGATCCGCTGGGTGCCGTCCGGGTTCGCCCACGAGTGGATGACGCCGCGCGGACCGAAGCGCGTGCGGAAGTTCGGGAAGTCCGCCTCGGTCGGATAGTCGGGCAGCTCCGGCTCCTCCTCCGCGTTGAGGTGGTACAGGTTGCCGAAGAACTCGTCGAACCCGTGCGCGGTCGGGAGGAACTCGTCGCGATCGCCGAGGTGGTTCTTCCCGAACTGGCCCGTCGCGTATCCCTCGGCCTTCAACGCTGTCGCGATCGTGGGGTCATCCGCGCGCAGCCCGAGGTCGGCACCGGGCATGCCGACCTTGGTGAGCCCGGAGCGGTACGGGTTCTGGCCGGTGATGAACGCCGCCCTCCCCGCCGTGCAGCTCTGCTCGCCGTAGTAATCGGTGAACTTCACGCCCTCGTCCGCGATGCGGTCGATGTTCGGGGTGCGGTATCCCATCAGCCCGCTCGAGTAGGCGCTGACGTTGGAGATCCCGATGTCATCGCCCCAGATGATCAGGATGTTCGGCTTGTGTGCCACGTTCCCTCCCCTTCGTCCCGAACGCCGCGCCGCGTTCCCTCACGCACGAAAGCACGCCGCCGTCAGAGGCTCGCGGGACCAAAGTCCCGTGGCGTTCAGGCGTCGCGCGCGATGCGGAAGCCGATGTGCGACATCCCGGTGTCCTCCGCCTGCGGTGAACGGGCGGCGGGACGGAAGCGCAGGCAGTAGTCCGGCGAGCACAGGTGCGAGCCGCCCTTCAGCACGCGTCGCGGGATGCCGGGGAAGCCCTCCTGCGCGCTGGCCGTGGCGAGGAGGTTCGCGCGCTTGCCTGCGTCGACGGGCGTGTCCGACAGACGCACGTGGCGGGGCGTGTAGTAGTCGCTCGTCCACTCCCACACGTTGCCGATCAGGTCGTAGAGGCCGTAGCCGTTGGGCTCGTACGAGCCGACGGGCGCCGCGTCCCCCACCCCCTGGTTGTCGTGGGGGAAGCGTCCGAGCCACGTGTTGGCCCGCGGGATGCCGTCCGGGTAGGGCTCGTCGCCCCACGCGAATCGCGCGCCGTCCCGTCCGCCGCGGGCCGCGTACTCGTGCTCCGCTTCGGTGGGGAGGCGTCCACCGGCCCACGCGGCGTAGGCCGTGACATCCTCGAAGGCGACCTGGACGACGGGGTGCCGCAGCCGCTCGTCGATCGACGAACCCGGACCGAACGGCTCGCGCCAGTACGCGCCCGGCTGCCACCGCCACCAGTTGCGCCAGTTGCCGAGGTCGACCGGCCCCGAGGTGGGCGTGAACACCATGGCACCCGGCACGAGGTCGGCGGGGTCGGCGCCGGGGAATGCGGCTGGGTCGAGCGCGCGCTCGGCCACCGTGACGTATCCCGTGTCGTCGACGAAGCGGGCGTAGTCCTCGTTCGTGACCTCGTAGCGGTCGAGGAGGAAGGCTGCGACCGGGCGCTCGTGGACCGGGCGTTCGTCGGGGTAGAACTCGTCGGATCCCATCATGAACGTGCCGCCGGGGACCAGCACCATGTCACGGTCGGAGGTCACGCGATCACGCCCCTTCCCGACGACGGTGCAGAACTCCACGGATCGGCGCAGCGGCGTGTGCCGGCAGGCGTGTCGGGGCCGTCGGCACGACGATTCCGTGGAGTCCTGCACACGGCTCAGGAGAGCAGCTTCGCCTTCGCCGCGGCGAACTCGTCGTCGGTGAGGACACCGGCATCTTTGAGCGCGGCGAGCTTCTGGATCTCGCCGACGAGGTCGACCCCGGCGGCGGGAGCGGATGCGGGAGCGGCGGCGGGAGCGGGAGCGGGCTGCGCGTACTGCGCGGCCGCGGCCTGGGCCGCCGCGTCGATCTGCGCCTGCTGCTGCGCAGCCTGGTACTGCTGCTGCTCGTACTCCGCCTGGGCGCGCTTCTGCTGGTTCCCCGCGACGGCTCCGCTCACGGCGGAGGCCGTTCCGGCGACGACGGCGGTGCGGGCGGCGAGCCCGATCAGGCCGGGGCGGCCGGCTCTCCTCACGAACGGCATGTCACTCTCCTTCTTGTTCGGCATCGTCGAGCGCGTCCATCAACGCGTTCACGACGGGGGCGGGGACGCGGTCGCTCGCGAGGACCACGGCCCCGGATGCCGCGAGCCTGCTGGCCAGGTCGCGCTGGTAGACGAGCTCGAACGCGACGAGCGCGGCGGACGCGCCGGGCGGGATCAGCTCCGCGAGCTCCGCGACGTCCTCGTCGCCGACGATGCCGCTGGCCGAGAGCTCGGTCTCACCGAGTCCGTACCGGTCGTCCTCGTCCTCGACCTCGGTGACGGTCACCTCGCCGTCGTCGTCCTTCGAGAGGATGACGAAGTCGAGGAGCCGGACCATGCCCGTGTCGAGGAGATTGACCAGGGCGGCGACGACACCCGGTTCGGGGCGGTCGCCTTCGAGTCCGACGAGGTAGAACTCGACGGGCCCATAGCGGAAATCGACCATGTGGCTTCCTTTCGTTGGTGCAGATCAGGGGGGTCAGCTCGGGTCGAGCCGGAGGATCTCGTGCTCGCCGACCGTGAGGTCCTCGACGATGCGCAGCGACCGGGCGAGGGCGTCGAGCGCAGAGGTGAGCATCCCGAACCGCTGCCGGTCCGAGCACACCGCCGTGAGCACGACGAAGTACGTGCCCGTGTCCCACGTGTAGGTCGCGAACGGGGGAGTGCGAGGGTCCTCCGGGAGCGACATCAGCAGCCGCTCGCCGACGCCGAGGTGGGGGTTGCGGAACTCCTCCGTGTCGTCGTACTCCATCGGCATCATCGCGCGGGCGGTCCGCAGCTGCGGCGTCGCCTCCTGCAGCTGCGCCATCGCGACGAGGAGTTCGGGGTCGTCCTTCCACACCCACACCAGCACGCGACCGGCCGCGCGGCGCATGAGGAAGGGCGTCGCCTGGCTCATCGCCCATGCCGTGAACCCGCCCCGTCGCGCGCCGCCGTCGCCCTGCTCGGGCGCCCCCATCGCGGCCCCGGCCTGGTTCAGCAGCATCCGGATCGCGGCCTTTCGGTGCCGGCGACCGCGGAACCCCAGCGATTCCGTCACGGGGACCCAGCGGTCAGCGGGGGCGTCGGCCTGCAGTCGCGGCATCCCCCCAGCGTAGGCGCGCGGCCCCGGCGCCGCACGGGCCGGAGGTCCCGCGGCGCCGGAGGACGTCAGCCCTGTTCGGCGATCTCGGCGAGGCCGTCGAGCATCTTCTGCCAGTTCGCGGCCGCGTGGTCCGCGGCATCCTGCGTGGGATTGCCATCCTGCTCGAGCACGACGTGGGTGCCGCCGCCCGCCTCCGAGAGCAGGTACTCCATGCGGTGGTAGTTCTCGGGGCGATCCTCCTCCCCCGACAGCGGGCTGTAGTGCGTGATGACCAGCCGCGACGGCGGGTCGGCCTCGACGACCCGGCCCCGGTCTTCGAAGGGCTTGCCCTCCCACTCCCCGCGCCAGACCACCGGACTGCCGACCTGCCAGTCCGACTCGACCTGCGCGCCGAAATACACGCGGGATGCCTCGGCCGTCAGCAGCCCCCAGATCTCCTCCGCGGGCGCCGCGACGTCGCGCTCGGCCCGTGCCACATATCCGTCCATGCGCGGGAGGATACTCCCCGCCTCCGACCCGAGGGACCCCCTTGCGCGGGCGCCCATGCCCACCTGCCGCCCGCGATGGAGTCGCCGACCCTTCGCAACCCCACGTTCTGGTGGATGTGCAAAGACCGGAACCCCCACTTCTGGTGGTTTTGACCGGTCGGCGTTCCGAAGCCGACGTGCGGTCCGTAGCTTGGCAGGCCGAGGGCACGGCGCATCGGGTGCCGCCCACCTCATCGAAAGGCGGGACACCGTCATGAAGTCACCGGGCACGCGGCGCACCGCCGTCGTGCTCATCGTGATCGCCGTGATCGTTTTGCCCGTCTGGCGAGTGATCGACATGGCTCCGACGACCAGCTTCCCCGGTCATTTCGGCGTCTTCGGCGAGATGATGAACTCGATCGAGACCCTTGTGTTCCCGCTCCTCATTGTTCTCGTGACGTGTCTCGGCTTCTACCAGGCGCTCGTCGCGCGGCACGTCGCCAACACCCGCGCCCGTATCGGAGTCCGCACCTACTTCGGACGACGGCTGGCGTCTTCAGCCGGTGGTGCGGCAGCCCTCTTCTTCTTCCAGACGCTGACCGCGTTCGTCGTGGCGTACCTCGTGTGGCCGGCCGTGGGCGATCCGAGTCTCGAGTCGGACTTGTCGGCAGCGGAGGCCACCGCGGCCAGTTACACCGATTTCGCATTCGGAACGTTCCTTCGCCAGGGCGAGCTGTTCTTCGGGATCGCGTATTCGCTGTGGGTGGCGCTCGCCGCTGCCGCGTATGCGGCGCTCGCGGTGTGTCTGCTCGTCACGATCTCGAGCCGGATCCTCGCGCTCGCTTCGCCGTTCCTGCTCTACATCGCGAGCGAGCTGATCTTCGCGCTCGCCGGCGTCCCCCAGCTCTCGTTCCGCTTCTCCACGTTCCCGATGGGATTGATCGGGACCGATCCACTGTTCGCCGCAGCGCCGAACCTGGTCCTCCTCATGTTCGTCGCAGCGTTCGCCGTCTACGTGATCCGTCGCGCCCCCACGAATCCGAGGCTCGCGTGACCCTTCGCGTGGCGTGGCGGGCCGCTGTCCTCCTCTTACTCGCTGGCGCCAGTTTCGGCTACGCGACGTGGGACGCCTCCGCGGCCTTCGCGACGGACACCGTCCACGCGGCTTTCGGGGGACTGATCGCCGGTTCGACGAGTTCCCAGTTCATCGCCTTCGTCGTGATCACGCTGTGGCTCGCATACGCTCTCCTCGACACGCGTGTCACCCGGCGGGGTCCGCGGTTGGTTCGCGTCGGCACGTATCGGGCTTTGTTGCGAGGCGTCGCCGCCGCGTCTGCGCGTATGCTCGTCGCAGCCGCGCTCGTGGTCGTCGTCACCTCAGCTGTGGCAGGCGTGATCGGACTCGAGGCGCCCGGTCGAGGTCTGGACACCGCCGCCAGACTGATGGCGGCCGGCGTGCCGCTGCTGCTCTCCCCGGTCGCCCAGATCGCGCTCCTCTCGTGCTTCCTGATCGCGGTGCGGCTCGCCGTCGAAGTGCTCGCGATGACGTTCTCATACAGCGCCGCCGTCACCGCCGGAATCGTGATCTGGGTCTGGGGCGCACTGTCCGTGAACGGGGCCATCCCGTTCGGCCCGCTCGCGGGGGTCGAGGCATACACGACGATCGGGCAGCTCGTCCGCCACCCCGACCTGATCGTGCCGGTCTGCACGACGTATGTCCTTGTGTTCGCGGCGCTCGTCCTGTCGGCCGTCGCCGCGGACCGGTCTGCTCGGCAGCGCCCTCTCGAACAACCGGAGTGGCTCGCGCCGTGCGTCGGCGCGTTCGTCGTCATCCTGTTCGCGACCTACAGTCTGGGAACGGCGTCGGTCGACGTGTTCACGCACGCCGTGACGGTCTTCGCGGGAGCCAGCGGCACTCCGTTGCAGGTGCTCATCGAGCTCGTCCTGGTGGTCGGGTACGCCTTCCTCGCCCTGTTCCGACTCGAGGGCGTGCTCGGCGCGCGGGCTTCGCTCACGCTCATCCGCTATGGCAGCCGCCGACGCCAGATCCTGGCGATCGTCGCAAGGGAGGCCAGGCTGGCGCTGGTCTTCGTGGTGACGGTGCTGCTGTCCACGGTCGGAGCGTACGTGATCGCGGGCGGGCGCGACTTCTCCCCGCCGCCGTCCGAGGCCGGTGGGCTGCTGCTGTTGGTCCTGACCGTGACGCAGTTCCTCCAGATCATGTTCTACGTCGCGTGCCTCACCGCGGCGATGCTCATCGTGGACGCCCCGCCGGCCGGTCTCGTGACGATCGGAGTGCTCGCCGCGCTCGCGCTGCTGCCAATCCCTGCATGGTCGCCGATCCCCATCCAGCGGTCCGCCACCGGATCGGTCCTCCCGGGTGGCGGACCCGAAGTGCTGCTCAGCACGACGGTGCTCGTGGCGGGCACCGTCGTCCTGTTCACGATCGCCGTCTTCTCATCCCAGATCCGGAGGGCGTCACGTTCGCTCTTCCTCGCGCAAGGAGCCGTACCCTCATGACCGACACCGTGATCGACGTCCGCGACATCACCGTGAGACTCGGCGGCTTCCGCCTCTATGCCGATGCGTCGATGCGCATCGAGCGCGCGGCCACCTATGCGCTCACCGGGCACAACGGCTCGGGCAAGTCCGTGCTCCTGAGGCTGATCTGCGGATTCATGACCCCCGACAGTGGCGAGGTCTGGGTGGATCCGGCGTATCTGTCGCCGCGCCGCACCTTCCCGGACAAGTTCGGGATCACCATCGACGGGCCTGCCTATCTCCCCGGTCGGTCGGGCATCGAGAACCTCCTCGATCTGGCTCGCATCCGTCGCCGCATCGGGATGCCGGAGATCCGCCGCGCAATGGAACGCGTCGGGCTCGACCCCGACACCCGCCAGACGGTGCGGCACTATTCGCTCGGCATGAAGCAGAAGCTGTCGCTCGCGCAAGCGCTCATGGAGAGTCCGGACGTCCTCCTCCTCGATGAGCCCTTCAACGCCCTCGACGAGGAGAGCACCGAGCGGGTGAAGGCGGTTCTTCGCGAGGAGCAGGCGCGCGGCGTCACGATCCTGTTCACGAGCCACAGTCGCGCCGACGTGAGCGACCTCACCGATCGCGTCTACCGCGTCGCCGACCGCGGGATCCACACCGTCACGGGTTCGTGAGACGGCGCGCACGCACGCGCATCCGGGATTCCGCGTCATAAACGCGCCCATCCCGCGTCATCACCAGGGGGCGTGACATGGCACGCAGGCCGCACGACGGGCACGACGGTCCGGATCGGGCGCGCGGAGAGGGAAGAGATGCTGGGGAAAGACGGGCGGGGGCGCCGGTACTGGGATGCGCGACATCCGTCGGAGAGGCGGATGCTGGCGGACATCGCGCGCGACCACCCGGACTGGAGCGACCAGGAGGTCGTCGCGCGTCTGCGCTTCGAGCAGAGCGGCCCGGCGGCTCGCTGATCCAGCGGATGCGGGAAGCCCTCGGGTACAGTTGAGGAACGGCGCGCGCCGACCCCGCGCAACGCCGCACAGAGAGGCAGCCACCGCCACCGTGACTTCCCCCGAGACCCCCGACATTCCGCAGACCGATCCGGCGCGGCATCCGGATGACGCCCAGAGCCGCCCGCTCACGGTGCTGATCGGCGCCGACACGTTCACCCCCCACGTGAACGGCGCGGCCCGCTTCGCCGAACGCCTGGCCGCGGGGCTCGTCGCCCGTGGGCACGACGTGCACGTGATGGCGCCGAGCGCCGGCCATCGCAACCACGGCACGTTCGTCGAGGAGATCGAGGGCGAGCAGATGACCGTCCACCGGCTGCCGTCATGGCGCTGGCCGCCGCACGACTGGCTGACCTTCGTGCTGCCCTGGATGGCGAAGCGCTATGCCCGCCGCGTGCTGGACGACGTGAAGCCCGATGTCGTGCACATCCAGTCCCACATCGTCATCGGCCGAGGCCTCGCCCGCGAGGCGCGCAAGCGCGGCATCCCGATCGTTGCGACCAACCACGTGATGGCCGAGAACATCCTCGACTTCACGACGCTGCCGCCGTTCCTCGACAAGGTGTTCGTGAAGCTCGCGTGGGCAGACGCCGAACGAACCCTCAAGATGGCGCGGGCGGTGACCACGCCGACGCGGAAGGCGGCCGACTTCCTCGAGTCGACGATCGACCTCCACGGCGTCATCCCGGTGAGCTGCGGCATCGACAAGTCCAACTACACGCCCGACTTCACGCCGCCCGACGGCAACCGCATCGTGTTCGTCGGCCGCCTCACCACCGAGAAGCACATCGACGTGATGCTGCGGGCCGTCGCAAAGCTCGACCCCGCCCTCGACGTGCACGTCGACATCGTCGGCAGCGGCGATCAGCGGCGCAACCTCGACCAGCTCGTCGGGCAGCTCGGCCTCGGCGAGCGCGTGACGTTCCACGGGCACACCTCCGACGAGGAGCTGCGGTCCCTGCTGTCGCGCGCGAGCGTCTTCGCAATCGCATCGATCGCCGAGCTCCAGTCCATCGCGACGCTGGAGGCGATGGCGTCCGGACTGCCGATCGTCGCGGCGAACGCCGTCGCGCTGCCGCACCTGGTCCACGACGGCGAGAACGGGTACCTGTTCGAGCCGGGGAACGTCGACGAGATGGCCGAGAAGCTCACCGCGGTGCTGACCGCATCACCCGAGGAGCGGCTGCGCATGCAGCGCGCATCCCTGGACGGGGTGACCGTGCACGACATCCATCGCACGCTCTCGACCTTCGAGGCGCTGTACCGCGGCGAGCCCCTCCCGGAGTAGCCACCCGTGCACGTCGTGTTCTTCGCCGACCAGCACCTCGAGTCCCTCGGCGGCGCGCAGGTGTCGATGCGACTGCAGCGTCGCTTCCTGGAGCGCGCCGGCCACACGGTGACGGTGGTGGCGCCGCGCATGCACGGGCCCCGGGCCCGGGAGTACGAGCGCTCCGACGCGTACGTCGACACCCCCTCCGTGCCGATCACGTTCGACCGCGAGTACTCCTTCACGTGGCCGGGCCGGCGCACCGACCGGTTCATCGACCAGGCGCTCGCGGCTCGCCCGCCGGTCGACGTGGTGCACGTGCAGGCCGACTTCTGGGGCGCGCTGATGGGCCACCGGTTCGCCGCGCGTCACGGGCTCCCGGTCGTGCACACGATGCACAACCGCGTCGACGTCGGGATCGCGGCGACGACGCCGTTCCCGGGTCTCGTCCTGCGGGTCCTCAACGCATGGCAGCGGCGGATGCTGCGGGCGATCCCAGGTGAGCGCCGCGGCCACGACGGGTGGGCCTACCTGCGCGGCTTCGCGGCCCGGGCGGACGCGGTCACCTCACCGTCGTCGCACTTCGCGCAGCGCCTGGACGCCCACGGAGTCGTGCCCGGTCGGCGTTCCGCCGGCGTCGACGTGATCTGGAACGGCATGGACGACGACCTGCTCGACGCGGCGATCGCGGCCCGTACGGAGCGCGTGCCCGGACCGGCGCGACTGATCTGGCTCGGGCGGATGAGTCCGGAGAAGCGGCTGCTGCCGTTCCTCGACGCGGTGGCGGAGTCGGGTGTCGCCGCCGACGTCGACGTGCTCGGCGGCGGAGGGCAACGCCGGGCGGCGGCCAGGCTCGTCGAGCGGCGCCGCCCCGCGGCATCCGTCACCTTCGGCGGGCGGCTCTCGCACGCCGAGACGCTGCGTCGGATCGCCGCCGCCGATGCGGTCGTGCAGACCTCGATCGGCTTCGAGACGCAGGGGATGACCGTGTTCGAGGCGGCATCCCTCGGCACCCCGTCGATCGTGAGCGACCCCGACATCGGGGCGGAACTCGGGTCGGGCCACTGGCCGGTCGCGGATGCCTCGACCGCCGCGCTCGCCGCGACGCTGCGCGCCGCCGTCGCGGACATCGACGCCGGCCGCGCGCCGGAACCGGATCCGGGCATCGCGGAGAGCTTCCGCCAGTCCTCCCGCACCGCCGCGATGCTCGACGTCTACGCGCGCGTGCTCGCGCCCTGAGTCCGCTCGTCCGCGCTCGCCCGTTTACGGACGACACACGCCGCGTCTCGAGGTGAGCACGCGGCGTGTTCCGTCCGTAATCGGATGAGGAGTGGGGGATCAGGGGCGGGCGTCGGGAAGGCGGGACCAGTCGGTGCGGCCCGGACGGTAGCCGTCGCGCACGAGGGCGACCACGGTCCAGCCGATCGCGAGGACGGAGAGGGCCGCGAGAACGATCAACATGAACATGGCAGAAAAGCTACGCTTGTGTAGATCGAGCCACGAGTGGCAGGATGGACACGCATCGCAGGATTAGTGCCATCCGAGGAGAACCGCGTGAAGACCGTCGCCGTCGTCGTGCAGGAGGGGTTCGCCCCGTTCGAGTTCGGGCTCGCGTGCGAGGCGTTCGGTCTCGACCGGTCGGACGACGGCATCCCGCCCTTCGACTTCCGCATCGTCGCCCCGGAACCCGGCGCGATCACCAGCAACCTCGGCTTCTCGATCAACGTCGACGCCGACCTCGCCTTCGCCGACGAGGCGGATCTCGTCGTGCTGACGCCCATCCCGAAGCGGAGCTGGGGGCGCATCGACCCGCGCGTCGCCGAGATCGTGCGCCGCGCGGATGCCCGGGGGGCGTGGCTGCTCAGCGTGTGCAGCGGCTCGTTCGTGCTGGCCGGCTCGGGTGTGCTCGACGGGCGGCGGGCGACGACGCACTGGATGTACGCGGACGTCATGCAGTCCATGTACCCGCTGATCGACGTCGATCCCGACGTCCTGTACGTGCAGGACGGGCGCATCATCACGAGCGCGGGCACCGCCGCCGGGCTCGACGCCTCGTTGCACCTGCTCCGGCAGGAGCTCGGCGCCGAGATGGCGAACAAGATCGCCCGTCGCATGGTCGTGCCCCCGCAGCGCGAGGGCGGCCAGGCGCAGTTCATCGCCAACCCGCTCCCGCAGGTGTCGTCCCTCTCGCTCGCCCCGGTGACCGACTGGATGATGCAGAACCTGCGCGAAGACCTCACGGTCGAGCAGCTGGCGGCCAAGGCGCACATGTCTCCCCGCACGTTCGCCCGCCGCTTCAAGGCCGATCACGGCACCACGCCGGCGGCGTGGCTCGGGCGGCAGCGGCTCATCCACGCGCAGCGGCTGCTGGAGCAGACCGAGCTCGGCCTCGACCGCATCGCGTACGAGTGCGGGTTCGGCTCGGCGGCGGTCCTCCGCCAGAACTTCTCGCGGACCCTCGGCACGACGCCGACCGCGTACCGCGCGCGGTTCTCCTGCCGTGACACGGATGTCGCGGCATCCGCGGTCTCCGCCGCCTGACCCGCCACCGCCGCAGGCTCCGCCGGGCTCCCGCCCAATCCGTTTACGGACGCGACACGCCGCGCGAACGTCGGCTCGCGCGGCGTGTTCCGTCCGTAAACGGTGTGGGGGAGCGGCGAGGGGCGAGGGGTGGGGGCGGGGGGTGGGGGCGCGGGCATTGCCCTGCGGGGGCCCTCCTGGTAAACTTGAGCCACACCGACTCAAGTTTTGAGTCCCACGGATTTCAGGAGAACGAATGAACGCCACGCAGCAGCCCGGACAGGAGGAGTCCCAGAGCCCCCTCGAGCAGTTCGGCATCAACCTCACCGACCGCGCACGACAGGGCAAGCTCGACCCCGTCATCGGTCGCGACAGCGAGATCCGCCGCGTCAGCCAGGTGCTGACCCGGCGCACGAAGAACAACCCCGTCCTGATCGGCGAGCCCGGCGTGGGCAAGACCGCCGTCGTCGAGGGACTGGCTCAGCGCATCGTCGCGGGGGACGTCGCCGAGTCGCTCAAGGACAAGGAGCTCGTCACCCTCGACATCTCCGCCCTGGTCGCCGGCGCGATGTACCGCGGCCAGTTCGAGGAGCGCCTCAAGAGCGTCCTCAAGGAGATCACCGAGTCCGACGGCCGCATCATCACGTTCATCGACGAGCTGCACGTCCTCATGGGCGCCGGCGGCGGCGAGGGATCGGTCGCGGCATCCAACATGCTCAAGCCGATGCTCGCGCGCGGCGAGCTCCGTCTCATCGGTGCGACCACGCTCAACGAGTACCGCGAATTCATCGAGAAGGATGCTGCGCTCGAGCGCCGCTTCCAGCAGGTCTACGTCGGCGAGCCCTCGGTCGAGGACACCGTCGCGATCCTGCGCGGACTCAAGGAGCGCTACGAGGCGCACCACAAGGTCGCCATCGCCGACGGCGCGCTCGTGGCCGCGGCAGCGCTGTCGAACCGATACATCCCCAGCCGGCAGCTGCCAGACAAGGCCATCGATCTCATCGACGAGGCCGCCTCGCGGCTGCGGATGGAGATCGACTCCGCACCCCTCGAGATCGATGAGCTCCGCCGCCACGTCGACCGGCTCAAGCTGGAAGAGCTCGCGCTGAAGAAGGAGAAGGATGCCGCATCCAAGGAGCGGCTCGAGGCGCTGCGCGCCGACCTGCACGGCGAAGAGGAGCGCCTGCGCGACCTCCAGGCCCGGTGGGAGCAGGAGCGCGCCACCCTGAACCGTGTCGGCGACCTGAAGACCAAGCTCGACGCCGCCCGCATCGAGGCCGAGCGCGCCCAGCGCGAGGGCAACCTCGAGAAGGCGTCGCGGCTGCTGTACGCGGAGATCCCGAAGCTGGAGAGCCAGCTCGTGGAGGCCGAGCGCGCCGAGAACTCCGAGGATCGGATGGTCGGCGACCAGGTCACCGACGAGGACATCGCCTCCGTCATCGCGGCATGGACCGGCATCCCCGTCGGCCGCCTCCTGCAGGGCGAGACCGAGAAGCTGCTGCACCTCGAGTCCGAGCTCGGCAAGCGCCTGATCGGTCAGAAGGAGGCGGTCAAGGCCGTGTCGGATGCGGTGCGCCGCTCCCGCGCGGGCATCAGCGACCCGGGTCGCCCCACGGGCTCGTTCCTGTTCCTCGGCCCCACCGGCGTCGGGAAGACGGAGCTCGCCAAGGCCCTCGCGGAGTTCCTCTTCGACGACGAGCACGCCATGGTGCGCATCGACATGTCGGAGTACGGCGAGAAGCACACCGTCTCGCGGCTCGTCGGCGCCCCTCCCGGATACATCGGGTACGAGCAGGGCGGGCAGCTCACCGAGGCCGTGCGGCGCCGCCCCTACAGCGTCGTGCTGCTCGACGAGATCGAGAAGGCGCACCCCGAGGTCTTCGACGTGCTGCTGCAGGTGCTCGACGACGGCCGGCTGACCGACGGTCAGGGTCGCACCGTCGACTTCACCAACGTCATCCTGGTCCTGACGTCGAACCTCGGCTCGCCCATCCTGATCGACCCGACCCTGTCGCTCGAGCAGAAGCGCGAGCAGGTCATGGCGCTGGTGCGGCAGGCGTTCAAGCCGGAGTTCATCAACCGCCTCGACGACATCGTGATGTTCCAGGCGCTGAGCCAGGACGACCTGGCCCAGATCGTCGAGCTCGCCGTCGACCAGCTGCAGCGCCGTCTGCACGAGCGGCGGCTGTCGCTGGCGGTCACCCCCGATGCGCGGGCGTGGCTCGCCGAACGCGGGTACGACCCCATCTTCGGCGCGCGGCCGCTGCGGCGGCTGATGCAGTCCGAGATCCAGGACCGCCTCGCGATGGCGATCCTCGGGGGCCACGTTCACGACGGCGACGTCGTGCGGGTGGACGTCGCGGCCGACGGCTCGTCGCTCGTGCTGACCAGCGACGGCCCGGCCGCGGCGCCCGAGGCCGAGGCCGGCGCGGACGACGACGTGATCGAGGCCGAGCTGCTCGACGACTGAGTCGGACGGCGCGTCCGTCGGAAAAGCAGGCTGAATCGACTCGGGATGACTCGGGACCGTCGGCCGAGGCCGGTTCGGCCTGCTTTTCCGACGCGCACCCCGGTCGGCGACCGAGCCGGTACCGTTTCGGCCGCGCTCGCTCGCTCGCTCGCCCGCGCGCGATCGCCGGGCCGGGCCCGCCAGCAGCACTCAGTCGTCGACGATGACGGTCTCCGCGACGGGGCGACGGGTGCGCGGAAGGTTCTCGCGCTCGCGCAGCGCCTCGGGTGCCCGCTCGGGGTCGCCGAGCGTGCCCACCGCGATCACGGTGAGGGGCCGGAGACGCGCGTCGATCTCGAAGGCGTCGCGGACGGCGTCGGGCAGGAACCCGCCCATCTGGTGCGTGAACAGTCCGTCGGCGTGAGCCTGGACGGTGAAGTGCGCGGCGGCCTGACCGGCGTCGTACAGCGCCCACGGCTGCGCGGTGCCGTCCGCGGTCTCGGTCTCGGCGAGGACGACGACGAGCGCCGACGCGTCGCCCGCCCACGCCTGGTTGAAGCCCATCAAGGCGCCGAAGACGGCGGCGTGCGCGTCGGTCCCGCGCCGCGCGACGATGAAGCGCGTCGGCTGGGTGTTCGACGCGGACGGTGCCCAGCGGGCCGCCTCGAGGGCGCTCGCGAGCGCGGCCTCGTCGAGGATCGCCTCGGCATCGAAGATGCGGGTGCTCCAGCGTTCGGCGAGGACGTCGAGGATTGGCGCGTCGGTGACAGCGGTGCGGTCGAGAATCGGGGACATTTCGGCTCCTCAGGTGTGCGGGTGCGGGACACCGTCGGCCCGATCCATGCAACCGAATGGACGCCGCTCCTGTTCCCGCCGGAGAGCGGAAATCCCATCGAGCGGGAATGTTCGAAGAAACCGAACGTTCCAGCTCGATGACGTTCGCTAGACGAAACGACTCCCGGGGACGACGCTGGAGGTGCGCGCCCCGTCGCGGCGCGGCAGATCCGCTACGCACAGGAGCTCGGAATGTCGACCGCCCCCCTCGTCACCGCCCCGCCCACCGCGGAGGTCGTCGCCCTCGTCCGACGATGGCTGGAGGAAAGCTCGACGCACCGCGTCGATCCCGCCGCGCAGCGGCTCGCCGAGGTGCTCAAGGATCCCCACGGCCTCACCTTCACGGTCGGGTTCGTCGACGGGGTGATGCGCCCCGAGGACCTGCGGGTCGCGGGCCGCCGTCTCGCCGAGCTCACCCCCCTCACGCCGCGGTTCCTGCCGTGGTACCTCCGGTCCGCCATCCGGATCGGCGGAGCCCTCGCCCCGGTCGCTCCATGGGCCGTCATCCCGATCGCGCGACGGGTGCTGCGCTCCATGGTCGGCCACCTGGTGCTGGATGCCACGCCCGCACGCCTCGGACCGGCGATCACGGGGCTCCGCGCGGGCGGCAACCGCCTGAATCTGAACCTCCTCGGCGAGGCTGTCCTCGGCGAGCACGAGGCCGGTCGGCGCCTCCAGGGCACCTACGACTTCCTCGCCCGCGACGACGTGGACTACGTCTCGATCAAGGTGTCCAGCGTGGTCAGCCAGTTGTCGATGTGGTCGTTCGACGAGGCCGTGGAGAAGGTCGTCGGCACGCTCACGCCGCTCTACGAGCTCGCGGCGCGGGCGGAGGCATCCGGCCGCGCGAAGTTCATCAACCTCGACATGGAGGAGTACCGCGACCTCGACCTGACGATCGCGGTGTTCACGCGACTGCTCGACCAGCCGCAGCTCCGGGCGCTCGAGGCCGGGATCGTGCTGCAGACGTATCTTCCGGATGCGCTCGGCGCGATGCAGCAGCTGCAGGAGTGGGCGACCGTGCGGCGGGCCGCCGGCGGGGCGCCGATCAAGGTGCGCGTCGTGAAGGGCGCGAACCTGGCGATGGAGCACGTGGACGCCGCGATCCACGACTGGCCGCTCGCGACCTACGGGACGAAGCAGGACTCCGACACGAACTACAAGCGCGTGCTCGAGTGGGCGCTGACTCCGGAGCGCCTGGCCGCGGTGCGGATCGGGGTCGCCGGACACAACCTCTTCGACATCGCGCACGCGTGGCTCCTGGCGACGGCGCGGGATGTCACCGCCGGCGTCGAGTTCGAGATGCTGCTCGGGATGGCGACGGGTCAGGCCGAGGCGGTGCGCCGCGACGTCGGCCGCCTCCTCCTCTACACGCCCGTCGTGAACCCCGCCGAGTTCGACGTCGCGATCGCCTACCTGATCCGCCGGCTCGAGGAGAACGCGAGCCAGGACAACTTCATGTCCGCCGTCTTCGAGCTCGCGCAGGATCCGGACCTGTTCGCGCGCGAGCGCGAGCGGTACGAGCGCTCGCGCGCGGCCCTCGAGGCGGATGCCGCGACCCCCCGCCCGAACCGCACCCAAGACCGCACGGCCGAGGAGGCGGCTGCGGCCGCGCCCGCTCCCGTCCAGCCGGCCGAGCCCGCTCCCGCCGGGCCCGCGCCCACCCAGCCCGCTCCCGCCGGCTTCCGCAACGCCCCCGACACCGATCCGGCGCTCGCCGCGAATCGCGCGTGGGGCCGCGGCATCCTGAGCCGGGTGCCGACCTCGGAGCTGGGGCTCGCGTCCATCCGCGCGGCGCACGTGACCGACGCGGCCGCCCTCGACGCCGTCATCGAGGGCGCCGCCGCCGCCGGTGCCGAGTGGGGCCGGCGGTCGGGCGCGGAGCGCGCCGCGGTCCTGCACCGTGCGGGGGAGCGGCTCGCAGCCCGTCGCGGCGAGCTCGTCGAGATCATGGCGCACGAGGCGCGCAAGACGATCGCCGAGTCCGACCCCGAGGTGAGCGAGGCGATCGACTTCGCTCACTACTACGCGGAGCGGGCGCGCGATCTGGACGCCGTGGCGGGCGCCGTCTTCGTGCCGTCGCGCGTCACCGTGGTGACCCCGCCGTGGAACTTCCCCGTCGCGATCCCGGCCGGCGGCGTGCTCGCGGCGCTGGCCGCCGGCTCGGGCGTCGTGATCAAGCCCGCGAAGCTCTCGCAGCGGTGCGGCGCCGTCATGGTCGAGGCGCTGTGGGAGGCCGGCGTGCCGCGCGACCTCCTCGCCCTCGTCGACGTGGCCGAGCGCGACCTCGGCACGCGGCTCGTGTCGCATCCGGCCGTCGACCGCGTCATCCTCACCGGCGCGTACGAGACCGCGCAGCTGTTCCGCTCGTTCCGCCCGGACCTGCCGCTCCTCGCCGAGACGAGCGGCAAGAACGCGATCGTGGTCACCCCGTCGGCCGACCTCGACCTCGCCGCATCCGACGTGGTGAAGAGCGCGTTCGGGCACGCCGGCCAGAAGTGCTCGGCGGCGTCGCTCGCGATCCTCGTCGGCTCCGTGGCCGCTTCGGAGCGGTTCGAGCGCCAGCTCGTGGATGCCGCGACCTCGATGCGCGTCGGGTACCCCGCCGATCCGAGCACCCAGATCGGCCCGATCATCGAGCCCGCGAGCGGCAAGCTCCTCGACGCCCTCACCCGCCTGGAGGAGGGCGAGTCGTGGCTCGTCGAGCCGAAGCAGCTCGACGGCAGCGGGATGCTGTGGTCGCCGGGCATCAAGACGGGCGTGCGCCCGGGGTCCCCGTTCCACCTCACCGAGTACTTCGGGCCCGTGCTCGGCATCATGCGTGCGGCGGACCTCGATGAGGCGCTGCGGCTGCAGAACGCCGTCGACTACGGCCTCACCGCAGGACTGCACTCGCTCGATTCCGCAGAGGTCGCCCAGTGGCTCGACCGGGTCGAGGCCGGCAACCTCTACGTGAACCGCGGCACCACGGGCGCCATCGTCCAGCGCCAGCCCTTCGGCGGATGGAAGCGCTCGGCGGTCGGTGCCGGTGCCAAGGCGGGCGGCCCGAACTACCTGTATGGGCTGGGCACGTGGGTGCCGGCCGCGGCAGCGGTGCCGGATGCCGCGGCTGTCGACGCGGGCCCGCGTGCGCTCGGCGGTCCGGCCGCGCGCCTCCTCGGCGCCGCCCGCGCGGTGCTCGACGACGTCGCCTTCGCGCGGCTGACCGCGGCGGCGGCATCCGACGAGCGGGCGTGGCAGGACGAGTTCGGGGTCGCGGTCGACGTGTCGGGGCTCGGGGTGGAACGCAACGTGTTCCGCTACCGCCCGGTCGAGGTCGAGATCCGGATCGCGCAGGACGCCGATCTCGCCGACGCGCTCCGCGTGCTGGCCGCCGCGCTCCGCAGCGGTTCGCCGTGCACCGTCTCGACCGGGTTCGACCTCCCCGCTGCCGTGGTCGCGGGCGCGCGGGACGACGGGATCGCCGTCACGACGGAGTCGGATGCCGCGTGGCTGGCCGGGCTGCAGCGTCCGTCGGCGCGTCCGTCCCGCGTGCGGCTGGTGGGCGGCGACCGCGCCGCCGTGTGCGCGGCGACCGACGGCTCCCCCGACGTCGCCGTGTGGGACCATGCACCCACGGGTGCCGGGCGCGTCGAGCTGCTGCCGTTCCTGCGCGAGCAGGCGGTGTCGATCACGAACCACCGCTTCGGCAACCCGACGACCCTCTCCGACGGCGTGATCTGAGCTGGGTCGGGCCGGATCCGGGCTGGCGCGCGGAGTCCCTCGGGCTCCAGAATGGGCTGCGGCCGTGCGATGCGGCGGCGAGAGGATGAGACCGTGAGTGCACCGACGCCGTCGACGGATCAGCCTCTGCGCGACCGCATGTCCGTCGGGGCATGGATCGGGATCGGCGCCGGACTGCTCGCCATGATCGTGTTCGGCGTCGGCGGGTCCTTCGCGGGGTACCGGGTCGGCGCCGCGCTCGGGACCGCGGTCGCTCGGGCCGCCCCCGACCCGAAGCCGATGCCCGCCGCGCCGGAGGAGGTCCCGCTCGGTCACCTCGTGGGCGATCTCCCCCTGGACCGCGATGTGACGGTGAGAACCGCTCCGCAGTTCCACGCGACGGTCGCTGACGGCTGGGAGGACGACTCCGAGGATCCGTCCGAGCAGTACTTCACCGACGGGGACACCTTGTGCTACCTCGTCGTCCCTGCCGGCGAGGACTTCTCGTCGACGGCGACCGCGACCGACGGCGCAGCGACCCGTGCGGCAGTGGACGCGTACGTGGCCGGGATGCGCGACAACACGGCTCTCAAGGCCGTCACGCCGACCGACCAGTCCTCCGTGTGGCTCGACGTCAACGACGGCAAGGGCCGCATGGAGTTCCTGCAGTCGCACATCGCGTACGAGTTCAGCGACACGGGTGAGAAGTGGCAGAGCTTCCTCATCGTGCGCGCGTTCGCCGAGACGAGCTGGGTGGACTACGCCTTCGTCGACTGCCCCGCCGGCATCGACGCGGACACCCTCGCCGGCGCGACGGAGGATGCCTTCGGCTCTCTTTCCGTCCGGGGCTGAGCGGCCGGGGGGACGCGCCCCAAAGCCGCGCGCGCACCGCCCGGGTCACGCCTCCGCGGCCTCCGCGGCGTCCGGGAGGTCGCGGATGGCCCAGAACGGCCCGAAGACCACGAAGACGGCGGAGAACAGCGAGCCCACCGCCGCGATCCAGAGCGTCGGGACGACGCCGAGCCATGTGCCGAGCCCGCCGGCCGCGAGGGCCGCCAGCGGCATGACCCCCCACACGACGAACCGGATGGACGCGTTCATGCGGCCGAGCAGGCGGGCCGGGGTGATCCGCTGCCGGAACGTCACCTGGGTGATGTTGTAGAGCAGGACCGTGAAGCTCATCACGAACCCCTGTACGACGAGCAGCGGGAAGGCGAACGCGGGGATCATCGCGGCCACCGGGAGGAACAGCGAGATGACGCTGAACGCGATGGCGCTCACCGGGATCGCCCGCGCCTCGCCGATGACCTTCACGATGTGCGGCGTGGCCATCGCGCCGAGCAGTCCCCCGATGGCACCCAGCGACATGACGGTTCCCAACCCGACGGGCGTGAAGCCGAGGTCCCGCAGCAGGAACAGCGGGAGCATCGTGTAGGTGATGGTGCTGAAGACGTTCGACGTCGCGGTCGTGCCGACGATGCGGCGCAGGAGCGGGTTCCCGAACACCCACCGCAGCCCCTCGGCGATCTCGGTGCGCAGCGGCGCTCGGTCCTCGGGGGCGCGGCGCTGCTCGTGGTCGCGCGTCAGCAGCAGTGCCGTGAACGACGTGAGGTAGGTGAGCCCCGTCACGATCATCGCGACGGGGGCGGTGAGGATGCCGATGAGCCAGCCCGCGAAGGCCGGCCCGACCAGGTGCGCGAGCTGCGACGTCGACTCCAGCTTCCCGTTCGCCTCGGCGATCTGCCCCGTGCGCACGAGCGACGGGATGATGCTCTGGTACGACACGTCGAAGAAGACCGTCGCGACGCCGATCACGAGCGACACCGCGTAGAGGTGCCAGATCTGGAGCACGCCGAGCTCCCACAGGAGCGGAATCGTCCCCAGGGCGAGGGCGCGCACGAGGTCGGCCCAGATCATGACGTGGCGCTTGCGCATCCGGTCGATCCACGCGCCGGCCGGCAGTCCCACGACGAGGAACGCCGCGACGGATGCCGCGTTGAGCACCCCGACCTCGAACTCGTTCGCGTTCAGGAGCACGACCGCGAGGACCGGGATCGCGAGCATCGAGATCTGCTCGCCGAACTGGCTCAGAGCCTGCCCCGACCACATCGTCAGGAAGTTGCGGTCGTGCCACAGCGACCCCTTGGGCGCCGGCGGGGTCGCCTCGGGAGTGCGGTCCGCCTCGGTCGCCTCGGCGGCGTCGCCGGGGGAGACGGGGAGGGATGCCTCGACCCGCGCCTCCGCGACGGCGGCGTCGGTGACCTCCGCGGCGGCCGCGGTGTGCGGCTGCCCGCCAAGCGGGCGGTCGGCGGGAGAGGCATCCGATTGAGACATGTCAATCAGTCTCGACCCACCGATTGAGGAATGTCAATCACTCGCTACGATGTCGTCATGAGCCCCGCCGAGAACGCCGCGCCGGTGCCCGTCGCCGACGCCGAGGAGGATGCCCGTGACCTCGCGCGCGGGCGTGCGCTGAGCTCGCCGACGCGGCTGCGGGTGCTGCGGCTCTGCGCGTTCGACGCACGCACCAACAAGGAGCTCGCGGAGCTCCTCGGCGTGAACCCCGGCACGATGCTGCACCACGTCCGCACGCTCGTGCAGACGGGATTCCTCGTCGCAGAGGAGGAGCGGGTGGGTGCGCAGGGCGCGCGCGAGGTGCCGTACCGCGCCACCGGCCTGTCGTGGGGGACGTATGTTCCCGACCAGACCTCCGTGCTGATGGAGACCGTGCGTCAGCAGCTGCGAGGCGTCGATCCGGAGGCCGTGCAGATGTCCTGGCTGGGCCTCCGGCTCAACGCCGCGCACAAGGAGGAACTCGAGGAGCGGCTGTACGCGCTCGTCACGGAGTTCAAGGAGCGCGGCCCCGACCCCGACGGCGACGCGTACTCGCTGGTGACCGTGCTCCACCCCGACCTGAACCCCCGCGCGGGCGGCTGACGGGGGCTACGGCACGGCGCTACGGCACCTCGACGGTGAGGATGTCGCGCAGCCGCGCGCGCAGCCGCGCCGGCATGTCGACGCGCTCGGGCTGCAGCAGCCACTGCACCTGCAGCCCGTCGATGAGTGCGAAGAGGTCGATCTCGAGGCCGTCGGGCTCGACGTGCGGACGCAGGAGGCCGCGCGCCGCGAGGTCGTGCACGGCCCGCCGCATCCAGCCGCGTGAGCGTTCGTAGCGCTCGCGGAAGTATGCGTGCGCCGGGTGGGCGGGGTCGGATGCCTCGGTCGACAGCACCGCGAACAGGCTCACGATGCCCGGGTTCGCGGCGTTGTGCTCGACGAGGCGCACGGTGCGGGCGAGGTAGTCGAGGCCGTCGTCGGAAGTGCCGCCCTGGAAGAACTGCTCGTAGTCGAGGCGGTCGCGCTCCTTGAGCACCTCCTCGAGGAGCGCCTCCTTGGTGGGGAAGTGGTGGAGGAGCCCCGCGCGCGACACCCCGCAGTCCGCCGCGATCTGGACCATGCTCGCGCTCCAGTACCCGACCGTGCCGAACGCCTGGAACGCGGCGTGCACGATCTGCGCGCGCCGCCGCTCGCCCTTCGGATAGTTCGGCATGGCGTCGACCCTACCGTCTCGAGGAACAAAAACCGACAGCTATGTCTGTTTCTGTGTTAGCCTCCTGTCGTCATCGCATCGACGTGAACGAGGAGCAATGGTGTCCACCCCCCTGATGTCCGTGCAGCTGTACTCGGTCCGCGACGCGCTCGCGGCCGATCCGGCGGCGACCCTCGCCCGGCTCGCCGCACTCGGCTTGCGCAACGTCGAGACGTTCGACTTCGTCCGCCGCGTGCCCGAGCTGGCCGCCGCGCTGCAGGGCGCCGGTCTCGCGGCGCCGACGGGCCACGCGGGCTTCCTGTCCGACCAGCTCGGGTCGGGAGCCGCCGCTCCCACGCGCGAGCAGACGTTCGCCGCCGCCGCGGAGCTCGGCCTGCAGGTCGTCATCGACCCGTTCGTCCCGCCCGCGCGCTGGGCCGACCGTGACGAGATCGCGCGCACGGCCGACCTGCTGAACGCCGCGGCGGTGGAGGCCGCCGCGTACGGCCTGCGCGTCGGGTACCACAACCACGCGCACGAGTTCGCGCACAGCTTCGACGGCGTCACCGGCTACGAGGTGCTGGTCGCGCACCTCGACGATGCGGTGGTCCTCGAGCTCGACGCCTACTGGGCGGCCATCGGCGGCCAGGATGCGGCCGCTCTCGCCGACCGGCTCGGCTCGCGCCTCGTCGCCGTCCACGTCAAGGACGGCTCGACCGCCGACCCGGCCACGGCGCCGCAGGGGCAGGTGCCGGCCGGGGACGGCGATGTCCCGTTGGACGCGGTGCTGGATGCCGCCCAGAGCCTCGACTACGCGGTGCTCGAGTTCGACGTCTACGACGGCGACATCTTCGCCGGCATCGACGCGGGCGTCCGCTACCTCGCCGGACGGGGGATCCGCTGATGGCCGGGACGGGACCCGTCGGCGTCGGCTTCATCGGCACCGGCATGATCAGCAACACCTACCTCGAGAACCTCTCGAGCTTCCCCGACGTGCGCGTCGTGATCCTCGGCGACATCGACGCCGAACGCGCCGCAGCGCAGGCCGCGAAGCACGGCGTGCCCGCGTCGGGCTCGAGCGCGGACGTGCTCGCCCACCCCGATGTCGAGATCGTCGTGAACCTCACCATCCCGGCGGTCCACGCCGAGGTGAGCGCGGCGGCGATCGCCGCGGGCAAGAACGTGTGGTCGGAGAAGCCCATCGCGACCGACCGCCTCGCCGCCCGCGCGCTGCTCGCCGAGGCGGATGCCGCGGGGCTGCGCGTCGGCGTGGCGCCCGACACCGTCCTCGGCCCCGGCGTGCAGACCGCCCGGCGGGCGATCGCGCGCGGCGACATCGGCACGCCCCTGTCGGCGCACACCGTCATGCAGACCGCCGGTCCGGACGACTTCCACCCCAATCCGGAGTTCCTCTTCGCCGTGGGCGGAGGGCCGCTGTTCGACATGGGCCCGTACTACATCACCGCCCTCGTCAACGTCTTCGGCGCGGTGGACCGCGTCTCGGCCGTCGGGTCGACGTCGCGCGCGACCCGCGTCGTTCAGGTCGGCGACCGCAAGGGCACGCCGTTCCCCGTCGAGGTCCCCACGTACATCGCGGCGCTCGCACGGTTCGAGTCGGGGGCGGTGAGCGAGAGCGTCTTCAGCTTCGACTCGCCCCTGCTGCGCACCGGCGTCGTCGAGATCACCGGCACCGAGGCGACGATGGTCATCCCCGACCCCAACACGTTCGCCGGGCCGGTGATGCTGACGCGCGCCGGACGCGAGCCGGAATGGCGCACGATCGAGCCGGTCGGCGTCGAAGCCGGCCGCGGCCTCGGCGTGCTCGACATGGCCCGCGCCATCCGCTCCGGTCAGCCGCACATCGCCACGGGCGCGCTCGGCTACCACGTGCTGGACACCCTCGTGTCGATCGACGAGGCCGCCGCCTCGGGCGAGACGGTGCGCGTCGAGAGCACGGTCGGCGAGATCCCGCTCGTCCCGGAGGACCGCGACCCGCGGGAGGCCACGCTGTGACAGTCCGCGCCGGCTTCATCGGCGGCGGCTTCATGGGCGCGGTGCACACCCGCGCGGTCCGCGCGGCCCGCGGCGAGCTCGTCGCGCTCGCGAGCTCGACACCGGAGAAGGGACGCGCCGCAGCCCTCGAGCTGGGCGTCGGCCGCGCCGAAGCCGACGCGGCGGCGCTGGCCGCGGCATCCGACCTCGACGTCGTGCACGTGTGCAGCCCCAACGCCCAGCACGCCGAGCACGCGCTCGCGGCCATCGCCGCCGGCCACCACGTCGTGTGCGAGAAGCCGCTCGCGACGACGGTCGCCGACGCCGAGCGGATGGTCGCCGCCGCTGCTGCCGCGGGTGTCGTCGGCGCCGTCCCGTTCGTGTACCGCTACCACCCGATGGTGCGCCAGGCGCGGGCGCTCGTCGCCGAGGGCGCGGTGGGAACGATCCTCACGATCGACGCCGCCTACCTCCAGGACTGGCTCTCGCACGCCGACGACCACAACTGGCGGACGGATGCCGCCGCCGGCGGCGCATCCCGCGCCTTCGCCGACATCGGCTCGCACCTGTGCGATCTCGTCGAGTTCGTGACCGGCCGGCGCATCGCGCGGCTCACGGCCCGCACGCGGACCGTCTACGCCGACCGGGGCGGCGCCTCGGTCGCCAACGAGGACATCGTCGCGCTCCTCGTCGAGCTCGACGACGGCGCGCTCGGGACGCTGCTCGTCTCGCAGCTGGCGCCGGGCCGGAAGAATGGCCTGGTGCTCGAGCTGCACGGCACCGCGCAGAGCATCCGCTTCGCGCAGGAGCGGCCCGAGGAGCTCTGGCTCGGCCGTCGCGAGGGATCGCAGCTCGTGCTGCGCGATCCGGCGTCCGACGCCCCCGACTCGGCGCGTCTCTCGATCGTGCCGACCGGGCACCCGATGGGCTACCAGGACGCCTTCACCGCCTTCGTCGCCGACGCGTACGCCGCCATCGGCGGGGCCGCGCCCGAGGGGCTCCCGACCTTCGCCGACGGCCTGCGCGCCGCGCGGCTCACGCAGGCCGTCCTCGACTCCGCCGCGGCAGGCGGCGTCTGGATCGACACCCCCCACGAGGAGAAGCCATGACCGCGTCGACGCATCCCGTCACCCTGTTCACGGGCCAGTGGGCCGACCTGCCCTTCGAGGAGGTCGCCCGCCGCGCCGCGGAGTGGGGCTACGACGGGCTCGAGATCGCGGCATCCGGCGACCACCTCGACCTCGAGCGCGCCGACGAGGACGACGCCTACGTCGCCTCGCGGCTCGAGATCCTCGACCGGCACGGGCTGACGGTGTACGCGATCTCCAACCACCTCGCCGGCCAGGCGGTGTGCGATGCTCCGATCGACTTCCGGCATCAGGCGATCCTGCGCGACTACGTGTGGGGCGACGGCGAGGCCGAGGGCGTGCGGCAGCGTGCCGCCGAGGACATGAAGCGGTCCGCGCGCGTCGCCCGGAAGCTCGGCGTCGACACCGTCGTCGGGTTCACGGGGTCTTCGATCTGGCCGTACGTCGCGATGTTCCCGCCGGTCCCGGCATCCGTCATCGATGCCGGCTACGAGGACTTCGCCACCCGGTGGAACCCCATCCTCGACGTCTTCGACGCGGAGGGCGTGCGGTTCGCCCACGAGGTCCACCCGAGCGAGATCGCCTACGACTACTGGACGAGCGTGCGCACCCTCGAGGCCATCGACCGCCGCCCGGCGTTCGGCTTCAACTGGGACCCGAGCCACATGATGTGGCAGAACATCGACCCCGTCGGGTTCATCTGGGACTTCCAGGACCGGATCTACCATGTCGACTGCAAGGACACCCGGCTGCGCCCCCAGAACGGGCGGGCCGGGGTGCTCGGTTCGCACCTCGCGTGGGGCGACCCGCGCCGGGGCTGGGACTTCGTCTCGACAGGGCACGGCGACGTGCCGTGGGAGGACGCGTTCCGCGCGCTCGAGGCGATCGGCTACGCGGGGCCGATCTCGATCGAGTGGGAGGACGCCGGCATGGACCGCCGGCACGGCGCCGCCCAGGCGGTCGAGTACGTGCGGTCGCTGCTGTGGCCGCTGCCCACCGCGTCGTTCGACGCGGCCTTCAGCAACCAGTAGCCGTCGGGCTGTCGCTGGCCGGTACCTGTCGCAGATTCAGGAGAAACCTGACACCCGGGCTTCACCGCGGGTGAAGATGGCCGGTTCTTCCTGAATCTCCGACCGGATCGCGACGCGAGGACGCCGTAGCCTCGGGTCATGACCCTCTCGACGGCGGATCTGTACGACGAACGCGGCGACGAGCTCGACTCCCTCGTCCTGCAGCTGCACGACCTCGGCGGCCGGGTCGCCTTCGACGGCCCCGTCCGCACCGTCCGGTGCCATCGCGACAACGCCCTCGTCAAGGCGGTGCTGGCCACTCCCGGCGACGGCGCCGTGCTCGTCGTCGACGGGGGCGGGTCGCTCGAGTCCGCACTCGTCGGCGACCTCATCGCGGCGTCGGCGGTCCGCAACGGGTGGGCCGGGATCATCGTGCACGGCGCGATCCGCGACCGGACCGCCATCGCCGCGCTCCCGATCGGGGTGAAGGCGCTGGGCTCGAACCCGCGGCGCAGCGCGAAGGACGGCGTCGGCGAGGTCGACGTCCCGGTCGTGATCGCCGGTGTGGCATTCGTGCCGGGGCGGCATGTGTGGGCCGACGCGGACGGCATCCTCGTCGAGCGGTGACTCCGGGGGTCTGGACGAGCGCGGGCCGAGGGCGGATGCTGGGACCATGACCGCCTTCACCACCGCGCACGCGTTCAGCGGCTTCAGCGTCGACGACGCGGCTGCCGCCAAGACCTTCTACGGCGAGACCCTCGGCCTGGAGGTGGAGGAGAACGCGATGGGGTTCCTCGAGCTCGTGCTGCCGTCGGGCGCCCACGTGCTCGTGTACTCGAAGCCGAACCACGAGCCCGCCGGCTTCACGATCCTGAACTTCCCCGTGGACGATGTCGACGCCGCCGTGGCCGAGCTCAACGACCGCGGTGTCGTGACGAAGATCTACACCGAGCCGGACTTCGGCACGGATGAGAAGGGCATCGCCCGCGGGAACGGCCACGGGCCCGACATCGCGTGGTTCCGCGACCCGGCCGGGAACGTCCTGGCGGTCCTGCAGGGCTGACGCCCGCCGGCCCGCGGCTCAGTGCAGCGCGGGCCAGTCCGCGGGTCCCTGCGAGCCCGCCGGGTAGTCCTCGAGCGGCACGTCCCCGCGCCGCCATGCGTCGAGGATGGGCTGGATGATGCGCCAGCACTGCTCCGCGGCATCCCCCCGCACCGACAGCACGGGGTCGCCGTCCAGCACGCACGACAGGACCTCCGCGTACGCCTTGAGCGCGCCCTCGCCCAGCTCGGCCGTCAGCGTGGCGCGCTCCAGCACGAACGGATCCTCGCCGCCGTTGACGTTGAGCTCGAGTGACATGCGGTCCGGGCCGAGGGAGAACCGCAGCACGGCCCCCTCCGCGGGTCCGGTGAGTCCCGTCGGCAGGTGGCGCACCGGGCGGAAGCGCGCCACGATCTCGGTCGCGGGGCTGCCGAGCGCCTTCCCGGACTGCAGGGTGAACGGGACGCCGGTCCAGCGCGCGTTGCGGACCTCGAACGTCGCGCGGGCCAGCGTCTCGGTCTGGCGCGAGGGGTCGACGCCCGGCTCGTCGACGTAGGACGGCACGTCGCGGTCCCCGATCCGGCCTGCGGTGTACCGCGCGCGTCGGGACGAGTGCACGGGGTTGTCGTCCCAGACCTCCGTCGCGCGCAGCACCGCGGAGGTCGCCGCCCGGAAGTCCACCTCGTCGAGCGTCGCCGGCTGCTCCATCGCCAGCACCGCGAGCACCTGCAGCAGGTGGCTCTGGATCATGTCGACGAAGGCACCCGCCTTGTCGTAGTACCCGGCCCGTCCCTCGAGGGTGAGGGCCTCGTCGTAGACGATCGACACCGACTCGATGTGCTCGGCGGACCACACCGGCTCGATGACGCGGTTGGCGAAGCGCGCCCCCAGCAGGTTGAGGGTCGTCGACCGGCCGAGGAAGTGGTCGACCCGGAAGACCTGGCTCTCGGGCACGAACCCGGCGAGCGTCTGGTTCAGCGCGTGCGCGCTCGCCTCGTCGGAGCCGAAGGGCTTCTCCAGCGCGAGGACCGTCCCGGCGGGCACGCCCGTCGTGGCGAGCGCCTCGCACGCGGCCTGCGCGATCGCCGGCGGCACGGCGAAGTAGAGCGCGAGCGGCGCGGACCGTCCCTTGAGAACGGCCTTGAGGTCGGCGGCGCGGGTGATGTCGGCCTTGACGTACTCGGCGTCCACGCGTCGGACGATCGCCTCCCCGGCGCCGACCGTCCGGAACGCCGCGCGCACCACCTTGCGCCACTCGTCGTCGCTCCAGTCCGCGACGCTCGCCCCCACGAGCCGCACCGTGCGGCCGGGCTCCTGGAGCAGGAGCTGACCGAGGGCGGGCAGCAGGAGCCGGGAGGTCAGGTCGCCGGAGGCGCCGAAGATCACCAGGGTCGTCTCGTCGGTCATGGCCTCACGGTATCCGGTCTCCGCGGTCCGCGGCCGTTCCCCGCCCCGGTCGATCGCATGCGTTTCCCGTGAATCCGGGTCCGCCCGCGCGCGCTCGGCCCCGCGCGCGCCGGGGCCTGCGAGGATCGGACCGATGTCCGTTCCGATCGAAGACTATGCGCTTCTCAGCGACTGCCGTACCGCCGCCCTCGTCTCGCGCGATGGGAGCATCGACTGGCTGTGCGTCCCGCGATTCGACTCCGCGTCGGTGTTCGGCGCCCTCCTCGGCGACGAGGAGCAGGGATGCTGGAGCCTGCGCCCCGCGGACCCGGAGGCCGTGAGCACCCGCGCGTACGCCGGCGACACCTTCGAGCTCGTGACGCGGTGGGAGACTGCCGAGGGCGTGGCGGAGGTCCACGACGTGATGCCCGTCGACAAGCGCCACCTCGATGTCGTCCGCCGGGTCGATCTCATCCGCCGTGTCGTGGGGATCTCCGGGCGCGTCGAGTTCGTGAACCACCTCCGGATGCGGTTCGACTACGCCCGCGCCATCCCGTGGGTCCGCCAGGCCGGGACGGCGGACGCGCCCGAGCTCCGTGCGATCGCCGGCCCGGATGCGCTCGTGCTGCGCGGGGTGGCGGTCGCCCCCGACGACCACGCCCACTCGGGGCGGCTCGCCGTCGCAGCCGGGGAGACGCGCGACCTCTCATTGACGTGGCATCCGTCCCACCACGCGCCGCCCGAGCAGCTCGACGTCGACGCGGTGCTCGCGCAGACGACGCAGTGGTGGCAGAGCTGGGCCGACCGCATCGAGCACGGCGGGGTCTATCACGACGACGTCGTGCGATCCCTCCTCCTCCTGCGTGCCCTCAGCCACCAGGACACCGGCGGCATCGTCGCGGCGGCGACGACGTCGCTCCCCGAGCACTTCGGCGGGGTGCGCAACTGGGACTACCGCTTCGTGTGGCTGCGCGACGCGGCGCTCACGCTCCAGGCGCTCATCGAGCACGGCTTCATCGGCGTGGCCCACCACTGGCGCACGTGGCTGCTCCGCGCGATCGCGGGCGACGCCGGGCAGATGCAGATCGTCTACGGCATCGACGGGGAGCGCGACCTGTGGGAGCGCGAGCTCAAGAGCCTCCCCGGCTACGAGGGCTCGGCCCCGGTGCGCATCGGCAACGGCGCGGCCGAGCAGTACCAGGCCGACGTGGTCGGCGAGGTGCTCCTCGCGCTCGGCGCGGCGCGGGATGCCGGGCTGGAGGAGTCCGCGTTCTCGTGGCCGCTCGAGCGGGCGCTCCTCGCCCACGTGGCCGAGCAGCTCGACCGCCCCGACAACGGCATCTGGGAGATCCGCGGCGAGCCGCGCAAGTTCACCCATTCGCGGGTCATGCTGTGGGTCGCGTTCGATCGGGCCGTCCAGGCGGTGCACGAGCACGGCCTCGACGGACCGGTGGAGCGGTGGGAACGCATCCGGGCCGAGCTCGAGGCGGAGATCGACGCCCAGGGCTATGACGCCGAGCGGGGGCACTTCGTGCAGTCGTACGGGACATCCGAGGTCGACGCCGCGCTCCTCGTGCTGCCCCAGGTGGGCTTCTGCGCCCCCGACGACCCGCGGATGCTCGGCACGGTCGCCGAGATCGAGCGGACGCTGATGGCCGACGGGCTGGTGCACCGCTATCGCACGACCACCGGGGTGGACGGGCTCGCCGGCCACGAGCATCCCTTCCTCGCGTGCTCGTTCTGGCTCGTGGTGCAGTACGCGGCATCCGGTCGTCTCGCCGATGCCACCGCGCTCATGGACCGGCTGTGCGGCCTCGCGAACGACGTCGGGATGCTGTCGGAGGAGTACGACGTGCACGCCCACCGCCACGCCGGGAACACCCCCCAGGCGCTGTCGCACCTCGCGCTCGTCCGCGCCGCCGACGCGATCGCCGCCGCCTCCGCCTGACCCGCCCGGCCCGCCCGGCCGCCCGCGACCCGCCCGGCAGCGGCCCCGCACCTCACGTTTACGCACGGAAGTGGGCGTTCGTGAACGTTTGCGAGCGCCCGAAACCGTGCGCAAACGCCCTCCGGGGTGGGGGTGGGGTCAGGCGGAGAGGGCCTCGGACAGCTTCACCCGCGCGCCCATGCGCAGCAGCGAGTTGCGGTAGATGCGGGCGCCGACCAGGATCGCGGCCACGCACGTCGCGACGAGGATCGCGAGCGACAGCAGGGGCTCCCACCACTGCGCGTCGGCGAGATAGATGCGCAGGGGCATGGCGACGGGCGCCGAGAACGGGATGTACGAGAGCACCCCCATGACGACGGGGTTCCCGTTGAAGATGATGACGAGGATGTACGGCGCGAGGATCAGCATCGTCAGCGGCGTCGTGGTCGAGCCGATGTCCTCCTGGCGCGAGACCATCGCCCCGGCGGCCGCGAACAGCGACGCGAGCAGGATGAAGCCGAACAGGAAGAACACCGCGAACCACACGAGCGGCCCGCCGAGGCCCGAGAGCACCTCCGCCTGGCCGGTGATGCCGAGCCCGATCGAGGCGATCGCGACGAGCGCGACGATCTGGGCCATCGCGAGGATCGTGTTCCCGATCACCTTCCCGGCCAGCAGTGCCCGGACCGGGATCGCCGAGATGAGGATCTCGACCACCCGCGTCTGCTTCTCCTCCACGACGCTCTGCGCGATCGTGCCGCCGAACATGCTCGCGGCCATCAGGAAGACGACGCCGAACCCGATCGCGACGAGGTAGCGCAGCACCGCGTTCTGCGGATTCTTCTCGAGCACCTCGACGTGCGGCGACACGCTCAGGACGGCCACGAGCTCGGACGGGGCGCTCTCCTTCGCGACGATCTTCGCGGAGAACGGCCCGTCGGCGCCGGGGTCCGGCACCAGCGCCGCCTCGACGGTGCCCTTGCGGACGAGGGCGACCGCGGCATCCGCGTCACGGGCCTCGGTCACCTTCAGGACGTCGATCCCCTTCACCAGGGCAGCCGTCTCGCTCGTGACGGCGACGCTCGTCTTCGGCGGGCTCGCGGCCGCGAAGCCGCCCCACACGACGCCGGCGAGTGCGATCAGCAGCAGGATCGCGCTGGAGATGACGAACGGCTTGCTGCGCAGCTTCGATCCGATCTCGCGCTCGGCGACGAGCCACACGCTCTGCGCGGTGGTGGGGGCTGTCGTGCTCACTGGATGACCTCCCGGAAGATCTGGGCGAGAGACGGATGCCGCGGGCCGAAGCTCTCCACGACGCCGCCGTCGAGCGCCCGGCGCAGGACGCGCTGCGCGGTCGCGTCGTCGTCGACGTCGAAGGTCGTCGCGCCGGGCTCCGCCGCGACGACCGTCACGCCCGGCTCGTCGCGCAGCCAGCCCAGGTCGCCCGGCGCCCGCAGCTCGTACTGGCGTTCCGAGTAGCGCTCGCGCAGGGCGGCGCTGGATCCGGCAGCGCGGATCGTGCCGCCGGCGATGATGACGAGGTCGTCGCACAGCCGCTCGACCACGTCGAGCTGATGCGACGAGAAGAGGACGGCCGCCCCGTGGGCTGCGCGCTCCTGCAGCACTCCGGCGACGACGTCCACCGCGAGGGGGTCGAGGCCCGAGAACGGCTCGTCCAGGATGAGCACCTCCGGATCGTGCACCAGGGCGGCGGCGATCTGGGCGCGCTGCTGGTTGCCGAGCGACAGCGTCTCGACCTTGTCGCCGAGTCGCTCGCCGAGTCCGAGCCGCTCGAGGAGCGCGGTGGCGTTGGCCGTGGCATCCGCCTTCGCGTAGCCGTGCAGACGCGCGAGGTAGGCGATGTGCTCGCCGATCGTCATCTTCGGGTAGAGGCCGCGCTCCTCGGGCATGTAGCCGAAGCGGCGGCGGTCGTCGCTGGTGAGTTCGGCGCCGTCGAGCGCGACGCGCCCGCCGTCGGCCGCGAGCACGCCGAGCGCGATGCGCATCGTGGTCGTCTTCCCGGCGCCGTTCCCGCCCACGAAGCCGGTCAGCCGGCCGGGTGCGACGTCGAAGCCGACGTCGTCCAGCACCCTCCGTCCGCCGTAGCTCTTGGTGATGCCGCGCAGCTCGAGCATCGCTCCCCCTCCGGTGTCGTCACCGTCCACGCTACGGAAGGATGCTCTCCCGGTCACGCCCGTCGCGGGTGAGCCGCCGCATCGGCGTACCGTTCTCAGGATCCGCTCCGTCGGTGGGGCGGTTCACGCGGCGTGTCGAGGTGACCATGTCTCGACGAACCTGAGAACGGTACGGTGCGCGATCGAAGCCGGATGTCAGACTTGCCGTGGCGGCGCCCGCGGCGCCGGCCGGAGAGGACCCACCCATGGCCGGAGACGCCGGAGGATACAGCCCGCTCTTCCACACGGCGCTCGAGGAGCACGCCGCCGCGCGTCGGCGCCTCCCGGAGCACGAGTCGCTGCCGCGGGTCGCCGAGCAGCTGGTGCGCGACGAGATGATGCTCGACGGCAACGCCCGGCTCAACCTCGCGACGTTCGTGGGCACCTGGATGGACGACGAGGCGAAGGCGATCTACGCCGACGCGTTCGACAAGAACATGATCGACAAGGACGAGTATCCGCAGACCGCGGCCATCGAGGAGTCGTGCTGGCGGATGCTCGCCGACCTGTGGCACGCTCCGGACCCGGCCACGAGCATCGGGACGTCGACGATCGGCTCTTCGGAGGCGTGCATGCTCGCCGGCCTCGCCCTCAAGCGACGCTGGCAGCACGCGCGCCGCGCGGCCGGGAAGCCCGTCGACCGCCCGAACCTCATCATGTCCAGCGCGGTGCAGGTGTGCTGGGAGAAGTTCTGCAACTACTGGGATGTCGAGCCGCGGTTCGTCCCGATCAGCGAGGAGCATCCGGTGCTCGACGGCAGCGGGCTCGACGCGCTGGTGGACGAGAACACCATCGGCGTCGTCGCGATCATGGGGGTCACCTACACCGGGATGTACGAGCCGGTGGCGAAGATCGCCGCGGTGCTCGACGCGATCCAGAAGGAGCGCGGGCTGGACATCCCGATCCACGTCGACGGCGCGTCCGGTGCGATGGTGGCCCCGTTCCTGCAGCCGGACCTGGAGTGGGACTTCCGGCTCGAGCGGGTGCACTCGATCAACACGTCCGGACACAAGTACGGGCTCGTGTACCCCGGGCTCGGGTGGGTCGTGTGGCGCAGCGAGGACCTGCTGCCCGACGACCTGATCTTCCGCGTCAGCTACCTGGGCGGCCAGATGCCGACGTTCGCGCTGAACTTCTCGCGGCCCGGAGCTCAGGTGCTGCTGCAGTACTACGTGTTCCTGCGCCTCGGCCGGACGGGGTTCCGCGCTGTGCAGTCCGACAGCCGCGCCGTCGCCATGCACCTCGCGCACGGCATCGCCGAGATCGGCGCCTTCACGCTGTGGAACGACGGGTCGGACATCCCGGTGTTCGCCTGGCGACTGACGGCGGGGCACACGGAGAACTGGACGCTCTACGACCTGCAGGACCGGCTGCGCATGCGGGGGTGGCTCGTGCCCGCCTACCCGATGCCCGACGACCTCGGCGACCACGTCGTGCAGCGCATCGTGGTGCGCAACGGGCTGAGCATGGACCTCGCCGATCGGCTGCTGGCCGACATCCGTACCGAGACGGCCTTCCTGGATGCGCTGACCGCGCCGATGCCCACCGATCGTCCGCGGCCGGGCTTCCACCACTGACGCGCCCGCCACCCACTTCGTACTTGTTATTGACAAGCATGGTTGTTTTTTGCAACTCTTGTCTCGCGATCATCCATCGCGAGCAAAGGAGCATCCCATGGCCACCAACATCTTCGTGAACCTGCCCACGAAGGACCTCGAGCGCAGCAAGGCGTTCTACACGGCGCTCGGCGCCGGCATCAATCCGCTGTTCACCGACGAGAACGCCGCGTGCATCGTGTGGGACGACAACGTCTACTTCATGGTGCTCACGCGCGACTACTTCGCGACCTTCACCGACAAGCAGGTGGCGGATGCCACGACCAGCGCACAGGTGCTCGTCGCGCTCAGCCGCGACTCGCGGGAGGACGTCGACCGCATCGTCGAGGCGGGGCTGTCCGCGGGGGGCACCGAGCCGCGCCCCGCGACCGACCTCGGCTTCATGTACAACCGCGACCTGGAGGACCCGGACGGCAACGTGCTCGAGTTCCTCTACATGGACCCCGCCGCCGCCGAGCAGGGGCCCGAGGCCTTCATGGCGGAGAACGCCGAAGTCTGACGTGGCATCCCGCAGCTACGGGCAGTACTGCGGGGTCACGTCGGCCGTCGAGCTGATCGGGGAGCGGTGGGCGCTGCTCATCGTCCGCGATCTGCTCGTCGGCCCGCGGCGCTACACCGACCTCAAGCAGGGACTCCCCCGGATCCCGACCAACATCCTCTCCACGCGTCTCAAGGAGCTGCAGGAGAGCGGCGTCGTGCGCCGCGTGCCCGTGATGAACTGCGGACTCGTCTACGAGCTCACCCCCTACGGTCGTGAGCTCGAGCCGATCGTGCTCGCGCTGGGCCGGTGGGGCTTCCAGGCGATGGGCGACCCGGACCCCGGCGACGTGGTGACGGCGGACTCCCTCACGATGGCGCTGCGCACGGCGTTCCAGGCGGATGCCGCAGCCGGCCTCCCGCCGGCGGACTACGAGCTCCACGTCGGCGACGTCACGCTCCGCGCGGAGGTGACGCCCGACGGGCTGGCCGTCGCGCAGCTGTCGCCGCCGGCACCGCCGGTGGGCGGTCGCCGGCCGGTCGGCGAGCCCGACATCGTGTTCGCGGCGGGTCCCGGCATCCGGCGCGTCATCTCGGGCGAGCTGGCGCCGGCCGCGGCGATCGACGAGGGTGTGGTGCACGTCCTGGCCGGGGAGGCGTCGCTGCTGGAGCGCTTCGCCGCGACGTTCCACATCGACCCGGGAACGCGCGCGCTCGCCGCCTGACCAACGCCCCCGCACCCTGCGGGAGAGGACCAACGAAGGAGAGAGGAAGAGACATGGCACGAGGACGTATCATCATCGACCTGTTCACGACGCTCGACGGTGTCGCTCAGGCGCCGGGCGGCAAGGGGGAGGACCCGTCGGGAGGGTTCGCCTTCGAAGGATGGCAGGCGCAGTTCCCCGGCGACGACATGGTCCAGCGTGAAGTCGGCGGGTACATCGAATCGATGGATGCGCTGCTGCTCGGCCGGACGACGTACGACATCTTCGCCGGGTACTGGCCGCATCACCAGACGGGACCGGAGGGCTTCATCGGTCAGAAGTTCACGGCGGTGCCGAAGTACGTCGCCTCCCGCGGCACCGTCGACGCGAACTGGGCGAACACCACCCAGCTCGGTGCCGACGTCTTGGCTGAGATCGACGAGCTGCGCGACCGTCATTCCGCGATCCACGTCGTCGGAAGCCTTCGACTCGTCCACACGCTCCTGGACGGCGCCGTGTTCGACGAGCTCCGCATGTGGGTGCATCCGCTGGTGCTCGGACAGGGCCGCAAGGTGTTCCGCGACGGTGCGGCCCCCACCACCCTGACGCTCATCGAGCCGCCGATCGTGGGCAGCGAAGGCGTCGTCCAGCTGCGCTACGCGCCCGGCGGACCGGTCGAGCCCGGCTCCATGATGACCGAGCCCGACGCCTGATCCCCTGCGGCGAGGGCGGATGCCTCAGCCGAAGATCATCGGCACGTCGTCGTCGACCTCGGGCGAACGCAGGTCCAGGTCGACGACGACGGGGACGTGGTCGCTCGGCGCCTCGCCCTTGCGCTCGTCGCGGTGGATCGCGGCGCCAGTCACGGCGCCCGCGAACGCGTGCGAGCCGAGGATGAAGTCGATGCGCATCCCCTCGTTGCGGGGGAAGCGGAGCCGCTTGTAGTCCCAGTACGTGTAGCCGGTCGGGACCAGCGGGCGGACGACGTCGGTGAGGCCGGCCGCCTCCAGCGCCGCGAACGCCTCGCGCTCGGGCGGGGACACGTGCGTCGAGAAGCCCTCCACCACCGTCGGGTCGCCGTTGTCGGCGTTGGTGGGCGCGATGTTGAAGTCGCCGACCAGCGCGAGGGCGAGGTCGGGGTTCTCCGCCAGAGCCTCCGACGTGTACGCGCCGAGCGCCGCGAGCCAGTCGAGCTTGTAGGCGAGGTGGGGGTCGCCGAGCGCGCGGCCGTTCGGCACGTACAGGCTCCACACCCGCACGCCGCCGATCGTGGCGCCCATCGCGCGGGCCTCGAGCGGCTGATCGGGACCTTCCAGCCCCTTCGAGAAGCCGGGCATGCCCGGGAACGACGTCACCACGTCCTCCGCGGGGATGCGGGTCGCGATCGCCACCCCGTTCCACTGGTTCAGGCCGTGCACGTGCACCTCGTACCCCGCCGCCTCGAACTCGGCGAAGGGGAACTGCGCGGGCGTGCACTTGACCTCCTGCATCGCCAGCACGTCGATGCTCTCGCGCTCGGCGAAGGCGACGGTGCGTTCGACGCGGGCGCGGATGGAGTTCACGTTCCAGGTGGCCAGGCGCATGGAGCAAGCCTATGGCCGGCCGCCGACGCCCTCGTCAGTCGGACGAGGCCGTGCCGACCAGGATGCCGCGTGCCAGCGAGTGGAAGTGCCGGTTGAAGCCCAGGATGGCCGGCGTCGCGCCCGCGGGGATGTCGAGGTGGGCGACATCCAGCGCATCCACGACGAAGAAGTAGCGGTGCGTGCCCGTCGTGGGCGGCGGCCCCGCGCCGATGAAGCGCTCGCTGCGGGCTTCGTTGGGGAGGGTGATCGCTCCCTCGGGCAGGCCGTCGGGCGAGCCGTTCCCGGCGTCGGCGGCCAGCTCGGTCACGGACGGGTCGATGTCGTAGACCGCCCAGTGCCAGAAGCCCGATCCGGTCGGGGCGTCCGGGTCGTAGCACGAGACGGCGAAGCTCTTCGTGCCCTCCGGGGCTCCCGACCACGACAGCTGCGGCGAGCGGTCGGCGCCGCCGCCGGCCGCGCCCCACGACTCCCGCGGGAGCGGCTCCCCGTCGGCGAAGTCCGTGCTCGTGACCGTCATCCGGGGGAAGTCCTTCAGCCGAGCCAGCTCGGCGTACGGATCGAATTCGAACATGCCGCCACGCTACCGCCGTGCCGGGCGCCCGGGGCCGTCCCGCCCGATCCTCCTCGTCGCGCCCCGTTCCTCGCGCCGCGCGTCGGCGGGGGCTTCCGATTCACAGCTCGCGCAGGATGTCCTCCACCCGGGCCTTCGCGTCGCCGAACAGCATCTGCGCGTTGTCGCGGAAGAACAGCGGATTGGGCACGCCCGCGTAGCCGGACGCCATGGAGCGCTTGAAGACGATGACGTTCGCCGCCTCCCACACCCGGAGCACCGGCATCCCTGCGATGGGACTGCCCGGGTCCTCCGCCGCGGCCGGGTTCACGGTGTCGTTCGCGCCGATCACGAGGACGACGTCGGTCGACGCCAGGTCGTCGTTGATCTCGTCCATCTCCAGCACGATGTCGTAGGGCACCTTCGCCTCGGCGAGCAGCACGTTCATGTGACCGGGGAGGCGGCCGGCGACGGGATGGATGCCGAAGCGCACGTCGATCCCGCGCTCGCGCAGGCGCTGCGCCAGTTCCGCGACCGGGTACTGTGCCTGGGCCACGGCCATCCCGTAGCCCGGCGTGATGACGACGCTGGATGCGCCGGCCAGGAGCTCGGCGGCGCTCGCCGCGTCGATCTCGCGGTGCTCGCCCTGCGCGTCCTCGCCGTCCGCGCGTGGAGCCTCGATGCCGAAGCCGCCCGCGATGACCGAGAGGAAGGAGCGGTTCATCGCGCGGCACATGATGTACGACAGGTAGGCACCGGACGAGCCGACCAGCGCACCCGTGACGATCAGCAGGTCGTTGTCGAGGAGGAAGCCGGCGGCCGCCGCCGCCCATCCGGAGTAGCTGTTGAGCATCGAGACGACCACGGGCATGTCGCCGCCGCCGATCGACGCGACCAGGTGCCAGCCGAGCGCGAGCGCGAGCACCGTGACGACCACGAGAAGCCACAGCGCCGGGGTGATGACGTACCAGACGGTGAGCGCAACGAACAGGACGAGCGCGCCCACGTTCAGGACGTTCTTGCCCGGCAGCACGAGCGGCCGCGACGAGATCCGTGCCGACAGCTTGAGGTAGGCGACGATCGACCCGGTGAAGGTCACCGCGCCGATGAACACGCCGATGAACACCTCGGCGCGGTGGATGCCGACCAGATCCGGGGAGACGGCGAACTCGCTCGCCGCGCCGTTCCATCCGACCAGCACCGCCGCGAGCCCGACGAAGCTGTGGAACAGGGCGATCAGCTGCGGCATCGCCGTCATCTCGACGACGCGGGCGCGCCACAGGCCGATCGCGCCGCCGATGAGCACGGCCACGACGAGCAGCGTCAGGCCGAGCGCCGCTCCCGGCTGCCCCCACGCGTCGTCCGCTACGAGCCACACCGTCGCGACGAGCGCGATCGCCATGCCCGTCATGCCGTAGACGACGCCCCGGCGAGAGGTGTCGTGCTTGCTGAGCCCGGCGAGGCTGAGGATGAACAGCAGCGCGGCGACGATGTACGCGGCACCTGCGACCATCACGGCGACCGTGGGCACCACGACGTACGCGGCGGTCATCGGGCGTCGCCCTTCGTGAACATCGCGAGCATTCGCCGGGTCACCGCGAACCCGCCGAAGACGTTGATGCTCGCCAGCAGCACCGCGGCCGCCGCGAGCACCTGCGTCAGAAGGAACGGCACCGTGATCTGGACCATAGCGCCGACCACGATGATCCCGGAGATCGCGTTCGTCACGCTCATGAGCGGGGTGTGCAGCGCGTGCGCGACGTTGCCGATCACGTAGAAGCCGACGACGATCGACAGCGTCAGCACGAGGAAGTGCTGCGGGAGGGGCGCCGGGGCGAACGCGCACACCGCGAAGAGGGCCGCGATCCCGACGGCGATCAGCGCCGACTTCGCACCGGTCGACAGCGTGCGTCGCTCCTTCGCGGGAGCCGCGGGTGCGGCATCCGGCCTCGCGGTCGACGCGGCCGAGACCGGCACCGGCGGCGGGGGCCACGTGATCTCGCCGTCGCGGACGACGGTGACGGCGCGTTGGACGACGTCGTCGAAGTCGAGCGTCAGCTGCCCGTCCTTCTCGGGGGTGACGAGCTTGAGCAGGTTGAGCAGGTTCGTGCCGTACAGCTGCGACGCCTGCGTGGGGAGGCGCCCCGCGAGGTCGGTGTAGCCGAGGATGACGACGCCGCCTGCGGTCACCACCCGCTCACCCGCGACCGACCCCTCGACGTTCCCGCCCTGACCCGCGGCCATGTCGACGATGACGCTGCCCGGCTTCATCGTCGCGACGTCCGCCGCGGTGATGAGGCGCGGCGCGGGGCGCCCGGGGATGAGCGCTGTCGTGATGACGATGTCGACGTCGGCCGCCTGCTCCGAGTAGATCTCCGCCGCGCGGCGGTCGTAGGCCTCACTCGTCGCCTTGGCATAGCCGTCCTTGGACTCCTCGACCTCGACGTCGACGGGCAGATAGGTGCCGCCGATGGAGCGGACCTGATCGGCGACCTCCGGCCGGGGATCGGTCGCGCGGACGACGGCACCGAGGCTGGATGCCGCCCCGATGGCCGCGAGCCCGGCCACGCCCGCGCCCGCGACGAGCACCTTCGCGGGCGGCACCTTGCCCGCCGCCGTCACCTGGCCGGTGAAGAAGCGGCCGAACTCGTTCGCCGCCTCGACCACCGCCCGGTAGCCGGAGATGTTCGCCATCGAGCTCAGGACGTCCATCGACTGGGCGCGGGAGATCCGGGGGACAGCGTCCATCGCGAGCGCCGTGATCCCGCGGGTGGCGAGCGCCTCGAGCAGCTCGGGCCGCAGCGCGGGGCTGAGCAGGGCGATCACCGTCGCGCCGTCGGCGAGCCGCTCGATCTCCGCGGGTGTCGGCGCGTTCACCTTCAGCACGATGTCGGCCGCCCATGCCTCGGCGGTGTCGACCACCGCGGCTCCGACATCCCGGTAGGCGTCGTCCGGGAGTGCAGCATGCCCGCCGGCCCCCGCTTCGACGACGACGTCGTACCCGAGGCCGCGGATCTTCTCGACGGTGAGGGGGGTTGCCGCCACCCGGTTCTCGCCGGGCTGCTCGGCGACGATGCCGATGCGCGTCATACGTGCTCCTGTGGATGTGCCGCCCCTCGTCGGGCGGACGCGTGATCCGACTCTAGGGTGCGGTCCTCGCGCCCGGAACGACGTTTCCCGTCAAGAACGGCCGGATTTGCCGCAGAGAGAAGCGGTGATCGCGGATGCGCGTACCGTTCTCAGGATCAGCGGCCGACTGGGCCGCCCACCGCCGCGCGATTCCGTGGCGGCCGGACGCCTTTCCGACTGGCGATCCTGAGAACGGTACGCGAGGAGACTCGGCCACCGGCCGCCCGCCACCGGCCAGGCGGCGTCCGTAGACTCGGGGGCATGACCGTCGCCTCCACGCCCGAGCTCGAAGCCGACCGCCAGGCCCTCATCGGCCTGATCACCGACGAGGCGGTGTTCCACGGCGACTTCACCCTCTCGAGCGGCAAGAAGGCCACGTACTACGTGGACATGCGCAAGCTCACGCTCGACCACCGCGCGGCCCCGGCCATCGGCCGTCTCATGCTCGACCTGATCCGCGACATCGACGGCATCGTCGCCGTCGGCGGGCTCACCCTCGGCGCCGACCCGATCGCCAACGCCGTCATGCACGAGTCCGTGCGGGCGGGGTATCCGGTCGACGCGTTCGTCGTCCGCAAGGAGCCCAAGGACCACGGCCGCGGCCGCCAGATCGAGGGGGCGGATGTCGCTGGCAGGCGCGTCGTCGTCGTCGAAGACACCTCGACCACCGGTCAGTCTGCGCTCAAGGCCGTCGAGGCGCTGCGGCGCGAGGGCGCCGAGCCCGTCGCGGTCGCCGTGATCGTGGACCGCCGCACCGGCGCGCAGGCGGCCGTCGAGGCCGCGGGCCTGCAGTGGCTCGCCGCGATCGACCTCGACGACCTCGGCCTGCAGCCTCAGTAGCGGGCCGGGGCGTTTCGTCTCGCTTCGCTCGCTCAACGACCGGGTGGTGGGTGGGCCCTGCTCGGTCGTTGAGCGAGGGGCGCAGCGACGAGACGAGAGACGTCGGTCCGTGGCCTTGCCGCTTATGATTGCTCGCCGGAGGGACAAGGGCTCTCCCTGGCACGGAGGGCGCGGCGGGAGAACGTTGCGGACGAGCACACTTCTTGGAGAGAGTCGATGTCGCCTAATCGCGGTGGGTGGAGAATCGGTGTGGCGGCGGTGGCCGTGATGCTCGCGTTCGCGGGAGGGATGAGCGCTGTGCCGGCATTCGCGAGCGCCGCATCAGGCGGCACCGGAACACTCACGGGGCAGGTCACGCAGGCCTCCGACGGAGCCCCCGTGTACGTCTGCGCGAACGTCCTCGTGTACCGCGGATCGACAGTGGTCGCGCATGCAATGGCAAACGATTCGACGTACCAGATCGCGGGGCTCGAACCGGGCAGCTATTCAGTCCTGTTCACGCCGAACTGCACTGGGCCCGACCTGATCGGAGAGTGGGGCGACGGCACGCATGGCGCGACGCAGCAGACACCCACGACGATCGTGGCCGGCTCGAACATGCTGAACGTCGCGCTGGACCCCGGCGCCCACATCACCGGCACGCTCACGGGCAGCGGAGCGCCGATCAACGGAATTGTCACCGTCGTCCCGCTCAGTCCGCTCCTGCCCGGCTATGCCCCGCGGGTTGGCGTCAGCGTCGGCCGTATCGGCTCGACACCGCTCCCTCCTGGCCGTTACGGCCTCATCTTCGACGGTGGCCCCGAGTGGATCGCGGAAGACCAGAACGGCGTCGCGACCACGACGCCGACGTCACCGCCGCTCGTGCTCGGGTTGAGCGAGACGACGTCGGTGAACATCGACCTGGCGCCGGCGGGCGAGATCTCAGGCACGGTGCGCGTCGTGAACGCCGACGGTACCCTCTCGCCGATGCCAGACGCGCTCGTCGAATACCAGAATCTCGACACCCCCAACGAGCAGAGCGGGCTCACACGGTCCGGTGCCGACGGCCGGTACGTGATCCGCGGATTGAACGGTCGCTATCAGCTGGAGTTCGAGGGACCCGACGAGAGCGCCCGTATCCTTCCCGAGTTCCTCGGTGGTTCGCGGACCGCTGACGGCGCACAGATAGTCGAGATCCGCAACAACGCCGTCGTCGGAGGCAAGGACGTCGTCTTGGAGGTCGGGGGGATCCTCGAGGGTTGGGCGAAGTACGTCCCGACGCCGGGTATCGGGGGAAGCGGCTATCTCAACAGTTTCTTCACGACGTTCGCCTTCTCACGCCTCGACACATCGACCGGGAAGTATGTCAGGGTCGATGCGCCCGGTCCGGGTGAGCCCATCAACGGCGACCCCTACTGGGGTCCGCTCGAGCCGGGAACGTACCGGATCGTTGTCGACAACGTCTATTGGGACGGCGACCCCGGCGCGCCCGGGGCGAAGAGGTACACGTTCCACGGCGGCGTGACGGGGATCGTCGTCGGACGCGATGCCGTCACAGACTTCGGAGACCTCCCGCTCACCACGCGGTACTTCGACGTGTCCCGCGCGTCAGGCGCGGACCGATTCGCCACGTCGGCGGCGGTGAGCGCGGCGACGTTCGCTCCGGGAGTTCCCGTCGCGTACCTCGCCAACGGGATGACGTTCCCCGACGCTCTGTCGGGCGCGGCGGCTGCGGGCGCGAAGAACGGACCCGTACTGCTCACCGCCGCCAGCTCGATCCCTGCTGAGATTTCTGCGGAGCTCGCGAGGCTCGCTCCGCAGAGGATCGTCGTGCTCGGCGGCGCCGGGGCCGTGAGTGATGCCGTGGTCGCGAAGGCGAAGACGCTGACCCATGGCTCGGTCTCCCGCCTCTCCGGTGCCGACCGCTACTCGACCTCCGCGGCCATCAGCCGCGCCACGTTCGCGACCGGCGTGCCGGTGGCCTATCTGGCGAACGGGATGACCTTCCCTGACGCGCTCTCGGGTGCCGCTGCGGCTGCGAAGCTGGGCGGCCCTGTCCTGCTGACCGCGACCGGCGCTCTCTCCGCCCCAGTCAAGGCCGAGCTCTCCCGCCTCGCGCCGAAGAAGATCGTCGTGCTCGGCGGCACGGGGGCGGTGGCGGAGGCTGTACTCCGCCAGGCGCGCGTCTATACGCATGGCACGGTCACCCGGGCGTCCGGGGCGGACCGCTACGCCACCTCGGCCGCGCTCAGCGCAGTCACCTTCGCGTCGGGCGTGCCCGTCGTTTACCTGGCCGACGGATTGACCTTCCCCGATGCCCTTTCAGGCGCTGCCGCGGCGGGATCCCGTGGCGGCCCGGTGCTTCTCGTCGAGCCGGGCGGCATCCCCGAAGCGACCGCGGACGAGCTCATCCGGCTGGCGCCGAAGAAGATCGTTGCGCTCGGTGGCACGGGCGCGCTGACGGATGCCGTGCTCGACGACGCGCGGAGCGTGCTGAGCTACGTGAGCGCCCAGACCCCTTGAGTGCAGGTCAGTCGTCGTCGCGCTTGCGGCCGTAGCGGCGGATGTACTGCATCACGAACACCACGAGCGTCCCCGCGAGGACCAGCCCGGTCACGGCGAGGAGCAGCGTCTGCTCGAACGAGTTCACGTCGTCGGCCGCCGTCC